>ERZ860388.20-NODE-20-length-141135-cov-16.796201_pt1 | contig 141135 bp, 85 predicted proteins | sample MGYA00509978_ERZ860388 | MGnify/ENA primary metagenome ERZ860388 (study PRJEB30046, sample SAMN00715225) | human gut metagenome | study: EMG produced TPA metagenomics assembly of the A metagenome-wide association study of gut microbiota in type 2...
AACTTCCGATGAAGAAACTCAGAAATTGGAAACGGGCCAGCCGGGTAAGCTCGGGTGTATGGTAGAAATCGGCGATGAAAGGAGCACAAAGAAAAAGTATGAGGTAAAGTGATGCGCCGATACTGATGTTGAACCAGAATACGGAATTATATTCCTCATGCTTTACCTCTTTCTTATTGACAAGTGCCAGGATGAAGCCGCTCTCCGAGAAAATTCCGGCCATGGCGGAGAAGATGGTCAATACGGCCACCATGCCATAGTCTGTTGTGGATAACAACCGAGCAAGGAATATGCCGAAGACGAGGTTTAGCAGTTGCATGGCCCCGTTGCCTATTCCGCCCCAGAATAATCCTTTTGCTGTTTTCTCTTTGAGTGATGCTTCTGTCATTCCTTGTTCGATTTATGATTAAGATATCATTTAATTGCGTTTAAATCTCGGATAAATTGCTCGTAATTTGCTCGTAAATGTTAAAATACATATTGCTTATTATTAGCATGTTACATTCATAACCTCGTTTAAATTGCGTTTAAATTGCGTTTAAATTGCGTTTAAATTGCGTTTAAATTATCCGCATTAAGAAACCAATCCGAGTGTATGCCTTTGGATACATTTCTAATCTTATCCTGCTTCCTTAGTTTGGTAAGTAGGTTTCTGACTTTTGAGTGTTTTTGGCTTTCGCTCAATACATCTGGCAACTTATTCCAAAGTAATTCTGTTATTTCCTTTTTTGTAAGCGTACCGTGTTCAGTGAGTGCTTTTAAAATTAAATCACAATAATAACTGTCCTCAAATCCTTTATTGTTGGAATAGGCTGTTTTCTGATCTAATTGCTGAGCAACCGGTTTTGCTATAAATAGGTTCGGCTTTCTTCCTTCAATAAGCTTTTTCTTCCTAAGATGCGATACCTCTTCATCTGATATCGAACGGTTCAGTTGTATACGATTGAGTGCTTCGATTTCCACCAAAGATAAATCTTGCTTCTTAGCTAATATATTGGCATATTCCATATTCAGAATCTTTCCGATAATGGTTACTTGTACTCTGTCTCTCTCAATGGTATAATCGGGTAAAGGGAAAAGCCGTTGCCTCTGAAAGTTGAACATCTTCCTGATGCCGCTTCCTATCGTGTCTACCATCTGTAGTCCTACCATTGCACGAGCCAGGAAAGGATTTCTGTAGACTTCCTCCGGTGCATTGTCTTTCAATACGTTGCTGATTGTACGGGGAATGAAACTTCCTTTATTGGTAAATACAAGCCTGTCTTCGTATTCTACTACGTTGATTTGTCCTCCTAATGTGTAATCCTGGTGCGCCACTGCATTGTTTATGGCTTCGCGAATGACATACGGTTCATAGGTATCTACTTCTTCAGGGAATAGCGTACGGAATTCCGGGTTGATATATCGATATTTTAAATTACGTATCTTTTGGTAGATTTCTTCAATGGAGATGATAAACGGACAACTTTTAATTTCATAATCCCGCTCCGTTCCTTGTGAGTCTTTAAGTATCCAGCGTATCTTGGCTACCGCCGGTGAAATTAGTACTTCACTTTCTTCTTTTCCCAATAAGACAATGGCAGCATTGGTTATTTTGCCTTTTATAGTCAGTTTTGCCTTGTTGAGAAAAGTTATGTCATCCCATTCTGCAATTTCAGCGGCATTCTTTTTGTTTTTAGCAATATACAGTGAGCGTGCAATGGAAATGGCTTTGGGATCTAAATCGTCAAGAGTCGCTCCTTTTATAATCCGGGCACTCCAATCGGACTGCTGACTTTGATTGCGGATAGATTCTAACTCGTGAAGGCTCAAGGCAACTAATGATTCGCCATCGCGCCCATAATAGTGTCCTTTATAAGAAGTCGGGATTCCTTTAGGGGCTGCCGGAATTTGAAACATGATAACTCTTTTCCCTTGATACATGATTTCATGTATTTCCGTAAAAGTAATGCCACAGTTGGTCCCTTCGGCTATTTCTCTTTTTAGGGCGTCAAGCGAGGGACGTGTCGGTTTATATGAGCTGCCTAAAACAGCGTGAGTCTTATCATGAATGCCGAATAACAACCACGCAAATTCTTCCTGGCCAAGATTAGCTTCGTTACTCAGTGCGGAGAAGTATTCTCCTAACTTTTGTGTATCGAATCCATTCTGAGCTTTTTTGAATTCTACGACTTCATTTTCTCCCGGCAAGTGGATGAAATCCTCCAAAAGCTTTATGAGTTCTTGAGTTGTCATTCGGCATTAAGATTATTTTTACTTCACTTCGCTACCCGGCTTCACCTCCTTCATGGTTGTAACCACGGAGAGTGAACCGTCAAAGTTCTCGGCAGAGAGGATCATACCTTCGCTGACGATGCCTTTCAACTTACGCGGAGCAAGATTGGCAATGAAACATACTTGTTTGCCTACCAATTCTTCCGGATTGTAGTGTTGTGCGATACCACTGACGATAGTACGGTTTTCCAGTCCGTCGGCAATCCTGAATTGCAGTAATTTATCGGCTTTGGGAACTTTCTGACATTCCAATACGGTACCCACGCGAATATCCAGCTTCATGAAGTCGTCGAATTCGATATTCGGGCGGATAGGATTGGCTTTGTAGTTGGCTTCCTCATTAGCCTTTTTCGTATCGAGCAACTTCTGTACCTGTGCTTCAATAACGCTGTCTTCTATCTTTTCGAAAAGCAATTCAGGAGTAGCCAACTGGTGTCCGGCCGGCAATAAATTAGTGCTGCCCAAAGTAGCCCAGTCGAAGCTGTCCATGTTCAGCATATTGCGTAGTTTTTCGCTGCTGAACGGTAGGAATGGTTCGAATGCAATGGCAAGATTGGCAACCAGTTGCAGGGAGATGTTCAGGATAGTGGCTACACGATCCATATCCGTTTTGGCAATCTTCCAGGGTTCGGTATCTGCCAGATATTTGTTTCCGATGCGGGCCAGGTTCATGGCTTCCTTCTGTGCATCGCGGAACTTGAATACATCCAGTAACTTTTCTACTTCTGCTTTTACATCAGAGAATTCTTCCAGTGTTTCGCGGTCGTACTCTGTCAATTCACCGGCAGCGGGTACTACACCATCGAAATACTTCTTGGTGAGTTGCAGGGCACGGTTCACGAAATTACCGTAAACGGCTACCAATTCATTGTTATTGCGTGCCTGGAAATCTTTCCAGGTGAAATCATTGTCTTTAGTTTCAGGCGCATTGGCTGTCAGCACATAGCGAAGCACATCCTGCTTGCCGGGGAAGTCTACCAGGTATTCGTGCAACCATACGGCCCAATTGCGTGAAGTCGAAATCTTGTCGCCTTCCAGGTTCAGGAATTCATTGCTCGGTACGTTATCAGGCAGAATAAAGCTTCCTTCTGCTTTCAGCATGGCAGGGAATACGATGCAGTGGAATACGATATTATCTTTACCGATGAAGTGAATCAGGCGGGTTTCGGGATCTTTCCACCAAGTTTCCCAAGTGTCAGGCAGTAACTCTTTTGTATTGCTGATGTAGCCGATAGGGGCATCAAACCATACATACAGCACCTTTCCTTCTGCTCCTTCTACGGGTACAGGAATACCCCAATCAAGGTCGCGGCTTACTGCACGGGGTTGCAGGCCCATGTCAAGCCAACTTTTGCACTGACCGTATACATTGGGACGCCATTCTTTATGATCTTCCAGAATCCATTGGCGCAACCAGCTTTCATGTTGGTCAAGCGGCAGATACCAATGCTTCGTTTCGCGCATTACGGGCTTACTTCCGCTGATGGCGCTTTTCGGATTAATCAGGTCTGTGGGGCTGAGGCTTGTACCGCACTTTTCGCATTGGTCACCGTAGGCACCTTCTGCATGGCAGTGGGGACATTCGCCTGTGATATAGCGGTCGGCAAGGAAAGTCTTGGCTTCCTCGTCGTAATACTGCATGCTGGTTTTTTCGATAAAATCGCCTTTATCGTACAGCTTACGGAAGAATTCCGAAGCGGTGTCGTGATGAGTTTTTGAACTTGTGCGGCTGTATACATCAAATGAGATGCCGAACTCTTTAAAAGACTCTTTGATAAGCGTATGATAACGGTCTACTATATCTTGCGGTGTTACGCCTTCTTTCTTGGCGCGTATTGTGATGGGTACTCCGTGTTCGTCCGAACCTCCGATAAAGATTACATCTTCTTTTTTCAGTCTCAGATAGCGGACGTAGATATCAGCGGGTACATAAACTCCTGCCAGATGTCCGATATGAACCGGGCCGTTAGCGTAGGGCAATGCCGACGTAACGGTAGTGCGTTTGAATTTCTTTTCCATTGTGATATATGTATCTCTTTTGTTATGAGCGCATTTTGGTGTGCAAAGATAACGGTTTTCCACTCAAAGAAAAAGAGAAGACAATGAAATGTCCAATGATGTATTCAAAAAGATTCAGAAATTGTGTGTCGGTTATTGATTGCAATACTGTAGAATCGCTTTTTCTATTTCAGTTTTCTTCTTTTCATCTTTCACAAAATCACTTATTAAAAATATATGAGTGGTAGAATTTCCAATTCCGATTAAAGTTCCCACCTGATTATTAATCCCTTTAAACCATTTATCATAGCCCATAATTTTATCACCTTCAGCAACAATATACCACGGGTTACCTCCATTTGTTTTAAAATGAATATTCACTTTACTGCACTCCTCAAAAATTTGGGTTACATCCAGAGGATAACGGGATAGAGTCAAATAATTGGTATAAATTTGAACTCGCTTTCTAAAATCCGCATCAGATAGCATATAGGTATATTGAGCAACATAAGAGATAGATGAATATCCCCCCAAGAGCACATCAGTAAGAACATGAGTACCATATTTCTTCACTATTTCGTCTCCGTTACTCTTCTCTAAGTCATTCAGGAACTCTTCAGACAAGAAAAAACATAAGTAACATGGCCAAATGTGAGGAAGGGTAAATCTGCTGGTAGGCTGTAAATATTCCGTCTTGTAAAAATAATTACCCTGTAGGTTTTCCTCCATATCTCCTACGTCTTCTGTGAACAGTTTAAGAGTAATATCCCCTATCCTCGTTTCTACTTGACTATTCAAATAAATATTATCTATATATTTATTCAAGTCTCGATTCTCACTTATAACCCTGTTTCCTCCATTGTAAAATAAATGTTCTTCTATTGCAGAATATGGAAATAGTTTTATTGGTTCCTGCTTTACATAATCATATCCGTCACCTGCTAACAGACGTTCTACGTCAATAACTTTGCCTTTTACATTTATATATCCCTTTATGGTACTCTTTTTACAGTCAAATCCTCTGCCCAATAAGTCTATGTAATCATAGGTTTCATCGTTCGTTACTGTTTCTATAAATACTTTTATATCAACAGGATCTTTCTCTACTACAGTCGGCGGTTCGATTTCTGGTTCCGGTTCCGAAAAATCACATCCACTCCAAAGCAGTAACAGTACCCCAAATAAAGTGTAGTTCAGTCTCATATTTTAATTTTTATATTGACAGTGATAAAAAGCGATAAATTGGGTGCTTCATCGAGTTTCCCCTTCTATGTCATATCCTTCATCGTTAGAAGCTATGCAATTGATGTTATATTCGTTGTTAATCCCTTTCATTCTCAGCCAGTGAGCCTTAGGAGGAGGAGCCGATCTTGTTGTTTCGAATAAACCTAAGTTTAAAACAGTGTCCAACATATACAACGCTACATAGTCGCTTTCTCCTATATCATAAACTTCCGTAGCCTCATTGCCATCATCCTTCTTATAGGCGAGTGAGAGGTAGTATTTCTTCTCGGATTTGTATATTGAATATAGCCCTTTTGCAATGTCCACATCTTGAACGGTTATGCGAAATGAGCGCTTTTCATCCTCTTTGAACCATAAAAAGCCGCCTTCTTTCAATAAAGGGTGATTGCTTTCACGTATAATGGTTCCGATTTCATTGTCTACAACTTCTGCTTTTATAATAATACTGGTGTGGCAAATGTTATCTGTTATTTCAATAGTTGCTTTACCTTTCTGAATCGGTTTTATGACTATGTTGCCATATTCCCCGTCTTCATAGATATATGCTTCAGCTATATCAGAGTTCAAGTTATTTATACTATAATCCATATTACCGCTTAATATTTTTATTCTTCCCCAAAATGCTTTTGCTATTTTTATATCTTGTTTTTCAATGGTGAAATCAAGATAATGTTCATCGGATGAGCAAGAATACAGAACCGGTATTAATATCAGGAAAAAGAAATGCGATAGTTTCATCATAATTAGGGTGTTTATAAAGTTTGTATAGATTGACGTTTACTTCATAATTAATAAAGTACCACGCAAATGTATAAAATTAATTTGTATAAAGTTTAAATTTATGGCTTATTTCTGAATTCAAAATTTTTCTGAATTCTGAGTTTGTCTAAGGATTTTTCTCCCTGTTCTTTTAAGGAATATGTGGGTTGTACGACAAAAAAGAACAAGGGGAAAATCCTTCGGATACAATTCTTAAGAAAAAGTTGAAATGAAACAGTTTATAAGCTATTTCTTTGTGATATTAGCCAGAACTAAAAAGTTAGAGTTGAATGTTCCATTACTTGTTTCGAAATCTATAGTTGTATCTGGATTGAATTTGTAATAACCATCGTTATTACCGTTCCATCCCATGTTAGCATGAAAATATAGATCATATTGCTTAAGGATTTCTCTATTAGCTTTTATACACATGGCATATCCATCAATAATCCAAGTATGACCGGTTGATGGATTTCCATCTTGATATCCTCCTACTATTGAAATATGATTGTTCATGACACCATTCAAAATTGCATCAGGCTCCCAATTATTATATGTTGTAAAATTACTTATTGTTTGCATAAATGCAATGAGATCACTGTTCTTTGTACTGCTTGCGATAACAACAGGATAGTTAGGACCTGGTTGAATCGTAGGATCTACTTCTCCTAATATTGGTATTGTGTTAGTCTTTTCATATATATACTTAATCAATGTAGCCGCCATGTTTGCTTGTGGATATGTTGATGCGTTTGGAGCTTCTGGCGAATAGTTTATTAGTTCATCCTTGGTCAACAGTTCCCAATTCATAGTAGTGCCATTAATTGTTAGATTTGGCTTTAAATAGGTTAACGCTTCTGCTATGGAAACAACTCCGCATCCTGCAGGTCGATATATATCAATATATCGTTTTATAGTGTTATTTGGAAAATACCAAATTTCCATTTGTGATGCTCTTGGCAATAACATGTTATATGGTACTTCCTGTCCCCATTTTACTTTTACAAATGGTGATTTCCATGAAACTATAGGGGTTGGAAGAGAATCGTAAGGTTCGGAGCGTGTGATTGTTTGGTCCGTTATACATATATTATTCTTTATTTTTTCAAAAGACACTTGTTCTTTCGGAATCCCTAATTCTTGAGATAACTTATTAATGGTTTTAACTTTTAAAGAATCTTGATATTGAATAACCTTCTCTATTTCATATATAGTGCTTGTTTGTGCCATATCAAGCATGTATTTTTTACCAATGGCGGAATGTGATTTGGTATCTGATTTTTCTATATAGGCAATAACTCCTGGAGATCTTTTGTCTCCAGAAACAATAGCGCATCCCTCTGTTCCATTTTTCTGAAATTTGACTTTATAGAAAGGGATAGATAATGTTTCTCCAGCTCTTGCTTTGGTATTATTGCCAGTGTAATATTTATCTACTATATTTACATTTGTTATAGTTGATGAACTCCTTGTCTGAGAGGCTACTTTGAATTCTCTAACATAATTAAGAACTTCATTTTCAGATAAATCATTATTAGTATCGTCATAAGCAATACTAAGAACTTCTGCTGTTGTCATTGGAATTTTGAGATTTGTAATCTCATCGTTTTCAACTTCGTGAAAGATTTGGTTTTCACTACATGACAAAAGGAATACTAAACTTAACATAATAGTCAAGTTACTGATAATGTCTCTTCTTTTCATATTTTACTGTTTTCCAAGATATTCTTTTATACTTTGTTGTTATCATAAATGCTTATTCTTCCTAAAATGTATTCATTTTAAGAGAAATGAGCTTTTAAATCTTTATTTGTGGAACTATTGTTATATCGAACCATAATGATTGATCATTTGGGTTTTTAGGGTGTAGTAATAAATCATCGTGCGAAAGATATTGTCCACTATTTACGTGTCTCAACATATATTTGTTGTTTTGTATAGAAACCGCTTCTACAGCCCACAATTGGTCAAATGCTTTTTCGTTAAACCTTGGTAATAGAGTAGATAACGAACGTACCGTAAATGCATAATCAACAAAATTCGCTCCTCTTATCCCGATGCGATAATATTCTCCATAAGGATAGAAGGTCCAACGGAATTTCCACATATCACTTTCTTTCATTTCCAGAGGGGCACTACTCTCCATTGGATAATAATTCAAAACCACAGTTTCCGGGAAATATGATTCTGCCGGTATATACATCATTGCCGGTGTATACTTCTTATTGTCGGTGTGTGTAAAGTGGAGAATTGCTTTTTCGTAATCCAAAGTTTGCATTAAAGACATATTTATCTGCTGTTTTTCACAATATCTCACAATAGCATCCTCTATTTCTTTCTTTTTAGAAGCATCATCCACAAAATCACTTATAAAATAAATTTTCGTTGTATTATCCCCTATTCCAATCACTTGTTCTGTAGTTTGGTCTACACTATTTAGCCAATCATCAAAATTAAGGGAGAAATCTCCCAACTCACCTGTTGATGGGTTAATTGAGATATTGGATTGCTTAATTGCAGTTTTACCACCATAAGGTACTATAGATATACTTACATCTTTAAAACTACTAAATCGTTTTTGTGCTTCGGTACTACCTGTGCCGACTGAAACCTGTCTGATAAATAAATCTGCTTCATTTTTGAAAGAGCTTTCATTAGCGGCAGTAGTCATTTTTGCATTGAACATAGCGCTGCAAACTCCTCCTAACAAAATATCTGTAAGTACATGGGTACCATACTTTGCAACAATGTCGTCTCCTGTATAATATTTCAAATCACGCAGGAAATCGTCTGTTAGAAAATACTTCAAATAGGCGGGATATATCTGGGACAGTTTTAGTTTCCTCGTAGTTTTTTGGACATTTATTCTATAGAAGCAATAGGAACTACTAAATCGGGAAGAATCATTGTAAAAGGCCTTCAAGTCTGCGCTATACAACTTTACTCCTAATGCATTTATTTCTGTATTTGCATTGTATCTGGAGTGTTGGCCTTTACTATATTCTTCTAAATTGGCTCCCCATTCAACATACATCTCGCCTCCAGAATGAAGAAGAGACTCTTCTATCTTGCCGGGATACATAGTTACTTCTGCTCCGGTAATAGGATCACGTCCTTTTCCTGACAAAAAGCGTTCCAAGTCAATAATTCTTGATCTTCCATAGTTGGATCCCTTAAATGCACTGGAAGTTGCATCATAACCATGTCCCAGCAAATCATTCTTACCATCTCCAGGGGCTCTTGTTGAAGCATCAGTATTTATAGGTGCATCAAGACTCATCATCTCATTATTACAGCTCCAAAACGGCAATAATAAAGATACTAAATAAAGAAAATGTACTTTTTTCATAACTCTTCTTTTTAAGTTTAATTCATATATTTCAAAATCAAAATGGGAAGAAGTTTCCGGTAAAAGTAACTTCAATGGAAACTCTTTTATAGTCTTTCATTTTAAGATGTAGAAACATGATGTAGTGAATAAGTTTCTCAGATATGGAATACCGGCGATTATTGCAGACAGCTTTCGGGGCATCAATCCGAATTTTATTTCATAATGAGGATTTATAAAGAACAATTGCCTGTCTACAACTATGATACGATTCTTGCGCACGAGTCTTTCAAATAACTCTATGGGGGTTCTGGTTTCCTTTATGGACAAAAGTTCTTTGATGCAATCTTCGTTTTCTCCACTCATTTTCAGAATGCTTTTATACATAAAGCCGGGTAGTAGATGAATAAAGGGAGCGTGAGAGATAGTCTTGCTTTTGCATATCTGTTGATGTCCTCCAAATGGCATTTGCCATGCGGGAAATGACATGAAAATAAGACCTCCGGGTTTAGTATATTTCGGTAGATTGGACAAGAATGTCGCTTTGTCTTCTATATGTTCTATCACGTCATGGCAGATAATCAAATCAAAATTATGTTCAAGGCTTTTTAGCTTGAAGATATCGGATGCAATGAAGTTTCCTTTGCTTTGTTTTTCTTCAAAAAACAGGATGGCATCCTTGATTCTACCTGCGGATATGTCGACTCCTGTCGTGCTGCATCCCAATTCGGCAAAGGGCAACAGATTGCCTCCATCTCCACATCCTATCTCTAAAATATTCATTCCTTTTTCAATCCTCTTGAATTTTGAGATATAGGGGATATAGTATTTTCTGCTTGTTATGGAAAGTTCCTCGAAGTAGAGTTTTCTGTTTTTTTGTCGTTTTTGCATACAGCGTCTTATAAGTTGTTCTTCGTGTATTTGGGTAGAGAGGGGGAGAATATGAAAAAACTTCCTTCTTTTTTTCTCTCTTTTCCCCCTCTTTTCCTAAAACGGATTAGTGCGTAATTTCCAGTTGGCAACCTTTTTCTATAGTATAAGGTTTATTAATGGTTATACTTTGACTTCCTTTTAGGATAAGTTTAGCACCATTGCTGACTGTGATATTTTCAGATAATATATCTGTGCCCGTAACGGTTCTGTTGGATGTTACAGTCTGATTACTGAATATGGTTTGGGCCACAGCGCGGGTTAGGACATCGCTTCCTTCTATCGGAATGATTTCGTCATTTGTGCACCCTATAATGATGGCAAGTACAAAACCAGCTGTTAATATAATTTTCTTTTTCATATCTGTTTTTTCTTTTTGATTATTGTTGAGCTTCCAATGCGCTAACTTTCTCATTTAGATCTTTAACAGCATCAATAAGTACTGCTATGAGGCTCGTGTAGTTGATCAGTTTGTTTCCATCCGGATCAGTTAGAACTATGTTTGGTAGAACTTTTTCGACTTCTTGAGCTAGTAATCCTATCTCTTTCCCATCTCCGCCTTTTCTGAATTTGGTATTGTCTGAGTTGTCTGTGAAATTGTATGAAACAGGCCTAAGTTGTTTAATAATGGATAAACTTTTGGATAGGGATTGGATGCTATTTTTAGCTCTAGCGTCAGAATAATTATATACATTCTTTACCTGAATGCTGTTGAATGTACTGGTTTGTGAATTATAGAACACTACTTGATCAAAATGACTTGCCAAACGAGTTGCAGCTGGAGTTACATCAATTTGAAAGAAATTACTACCTGGACCTGTTAAATATACACCATTACTGAGGATTGTTTGACTATAAAATTTATACGGAGTTAGGTCTCCTATTGTTAAATTCCCTTTGCTGTCATACTTGATTTGTGCATTAACCATAGTGCAAATAGTCAATAAAGCTAAAGCTAAAATAGCTGTTGAAATTGTTGTTGTTTTCGTCTTCATAGTGAATAATTTTATTGTTAATACTAAAAATATTATAGAACAACGTTGTTTCTTATTTGATTTGTGTTAAAAGATTGTCTCATATTTTCGTGAACTATGACATAATGCTAAAATAACCATAAAGTGATACTTGACTATATCTTAATTCAATCCTATAATCTCCTTTTATTGTCGTAACTATCTTAATAGCTGTTGGCTGATTAGGGGATAGTGTTATAGAAGTAGATTGTATAATATTATTGCTGCTGTCTTTTATTATAATATTTACGTTGTTTTGCATGATATTTGAGTAAATATATATAACGTCATCCTCTTGAGTGACAGATGGGAAGTTAGTGATAGAACGTTTGTCTTGTTCCCATGGGTTTGTGTCTTTAGGATCATGGCACTCCGCAACATTATATATCATATGAATGATAGCTCCTTTTGCACTTGCTGTGAGAAGAAGAGATGCTGCTAATAATATAAAGATAAAAAGATAACGTAACATGATTCTTTCTTTATTGAGTTTTTACAAATGTAGGGACTTCGTGTAAGAATCATGCGATAATTAAGTACGCAATAAGTACGCATTTTATATGTACTCAATAATAATAGTACGCAACAAGTACGCTTCTGACTACATTGAGCTAATGAAAATATCCCAATCTTCGGGGCTTCCATCCATATTGAAAACCTTCTTGTATAACCTTTTTCGTATGGATGTAATGGCTTGCTTGGTATGTGAGGTTATATATGCAATTTGGGTAGGAGGTACTCCTATTTTTATGAGTAGGCAAACTTGCATCTCTATTGTCTTCATTGGATAGAGATCAAGTAGACGTAGCGTGAAATCTGTATAGGCTTCATTTATGCTATGAGTCAGTTCTTGCCAGTCTTCTTTTTTAATTTTTATCCCTTGTTCCGCCTCTAGAAATTTGTGGTATATCGGTGATTTCTTTAAAATAGAGATACCTTGTTCACGAAATTCTTGTTTAGCTATAATTTGCTCATTGCTTTTTTCAATAAGCTTTTTCTGGAGATTGAGTAAATCTTGATTTAATGAACTTTTTATGCTTTCTGCACTCTGTAGCGATTGTTCCAGTTTTTTTATTTGCCTCCTGTTTTCCTCAATGCATGCCAAACTTTGGTTATATTGTTCTTCTTGCATTCTTTTTATTCTCCTTTGTTGGGCTAATTCTTCTTGTTTTTTTCTCTTATGATATTGCCAATAAACAGCAAAGATTAGTATAAGAGAGATGAGAAAGGAGATGAAAATAATATTCCATATCTTCTGGTTATTAGCCATATCTTTCAATCGGTTGTTTTCTTTTTCTTTTAATTGGTAATTGTATAATGAGTTTATTTTGCGTACTGTTTCTGTCTGAATAATATTTCTCGCAGAATCTGTATATGCTAAATCTTTGTCTAAATACTCTAATGCTTTTTTATATTCTCCTTTTAGACGTGCAATGTAGCCCAATCCCTGATAGCCTTCTGCCTTGTAGCTATATCGGTTCATGAGTGACAATTGGGTGTAATAATAAGTAGCTGAGTCTAATTGATTTGTATGGTAGTAATAACGCGCTGCCGTACAATAACGGGGAGCTAAATTGATAGTGTTGATCTGCTCAAAGGCAATTTGCATGCTTTGATAAGCTTTTTGATACATCCCCAGTTTAGTGTAATATTCAGATAGTTCACTGTTGACGATTCTTTTCAGATTTATGTTCTTTATTTTGTCAGCTAATTTATCTGCCTTTTCGTAGTAATATATTGCACTGTCCACCTTGTTCAGTGTGCTAAACGTCCGGCCGATATCTCGTAAGCTGTAAGTAATACTGATGCTATCCTTTGCCAAGATATCATATTGATATGCTTTGACGAATACATCGTGTGCTTTATCATATACTTCTTGATAAAGATAAAGGGTTCCTATTTGACTATAGATGCGACTTGTTAATCTATAGTTCATGCAAGCACTTGATACATCAATAGCTTTGAAGAAATATTCCAGCGCCTGCGGTGCATCTCCCAAATCTCTATATATCCGTCCGGCATAATAGTATGCTTCCGGTAGGTGCTTTTTATCTTTCTTCTTTTCATAATAGTGTAGTACTTCCAGTATCAAGCTGTCGGAGGTATGTGTAATATATGCTTTGTCTCTGGCCTTTATGGTCAGTAGCTGATAATACATTTGTGCTTCTTTAGATTCTTGAGAAGCACTGTCTTTGAATTGTTCTAACAATACGATAGCACTGTCCGGACAAGTATTTGCGAGAGAATCAGCAAGTTGTAAGACCTGAGGATAAGGTTTACTGTCACAGGAGAGGAAGTAAAGTGGTAAGAGAATGATTATTAGTAGCGGTTCAGGCCATTTCATACGCGTGTTGTTTTAGTCGTTAGTGTTATTTAGCATACAAAGGTAATAAACTTTTGTTGAAGTTGAAGAGTGAAATTCGTTTTTTCGATTTTCGTGTTACTTGTCGTTGTTTACACTTATTATCTGACAATTTATTGTTCTGGGACTCTGCACTTACTGATGATAATCGCAAAATTGTTATTTTAAAATCTCCGACAATAATTGAGATGTTACAGTATTGACATTCACTAATTAACAATGAATCTTAATAATGCTTCTGAATATGTCTCCACAAAGTATAAAAGCAATACTCTTTAATTTTTAGATTAATTTCATACATTTGCATGCTTGGTCTGATAATTCAGTATTGTTATTCAATCATTTTGTATAGTTATTTATACGAATCTTTTTTGCAATGAAACAAAACAACTTTTTAAGTTCCCTCACTAAAGAAGAACTGATAAAACTCATCGAAGCCTATTCCAAAAATTGGTTGGCTATGGATGGCGTGTGGTTTCAATCAATAGAACGGAAATTTGGAATGGATGAAGCCATGCATCACGATAGGGAAGCATGGAAGTCTTTCACGATAACAGAGGCGAGAAGAATAAAACAATTCCTCGGATTGCCGGAACATGCAGGACTGGAGGGCTTGGCAAAAGCCTTGCAGCTACGTTTTTATGCGAATATAAATAATGATGAGATTATTTTGGGGAAAGACAATAAAACTTTGGTGTATCGCACGCTTGAATGTCATGTGCAAACAGCCCGCAAACGAAAACAGATGGAGTATCATCCTTGTAAATCGGTAGGTATAATTGAATATAGCGGTTTTGCTAAAACAATAGATGAACGCATTATTTGCGAATGTCTTAGCTGCTATCCGGATATTACCGATAATAGCTGCTGTTGCGCCTGGCAGTTTACTTTGAATGAGTAATACGGAGAATTTCATTTTAGAGTATAGAAGCATGAGGTAGTAAAGAAGTTTCTCAGATATGGAATGCCGGCAATTATGGCATACAGTTTCCGGGGTTTTAATCGGAATTTTATTTCATAATGAGGATTTATGAAGAACAGTTGCCTATCTATAATTGTAATGTGTTTCTCATGCACTAATTTTTCAAATAACTCTATTGAGGTTTTAGTTTCCTTTATAGAGAGAAGTTCTTCAATACAACCGGTGCTCTCACCGCCAAACTTCAAAATGCCTTTATATATAGGTGCTGGCAGTAAATGAATGAAAGGGAAGTGGGAAATTATTTTGCTTTTGCATATCTGCTGATGTCCTCCAAAAGGCATTTGCCACGCGGGAAACGACATAAAGATAATCCCTTTAGGATTAATGTATTTGGGAAGATTTGATAAGAATGTCGCTTTGTCCTTTATATGTTCTATAACATCGTGACAAATGATTAAGTCGAATTTATGTTCAAGTCCTTTCAATTTGAAAATATCCGAGGCAATGAAATTCCCTTTTATTTGTCTTTCTTCAAAAAACAGGATGGCATCTTTTATTCTTCCTGCTGATAAGTCGACTCCTGTCGTGTTGCATCCCAGTTCGGTGAAAGGTAATAAATTACCTCCATCTCCGCACCCTATTTCTAAAATATTCATTCCCTTTTTAATCTTTTTGTATTTTGATATATATGGAATGTAATATTTCCTGCTTGTTATGGAAAGTTCCTCAAAATACAATCTTCTGTTTTTCTGTCGTTCTTGCATGATATTTATATTAAGTTTGTTTTTTAGATTCTATCGGGTTTATGCGACTGTTAATTTAATATGTTGTCTTGTCCAAAAAAGAAACGGGAAAAGTGCAGTTTAGCCATGCTCCATGCTATCGCTATGCATCCATTTATGGTAACAATGACAGATATCACCATGAAAAGCATTCCGGTGGAATCAAAGAATAGGAAGGGTAGGAAAAGCTTGCATAAAATTGTAAAAATGGGGGAGAACAGGAATATGACAAGAGTGTTCCTGCCTATAAAATAAGAGTATTCTTTGATATCTTTAGGCAGATAGTTGTGCGCATATAATGATATAATGATGACCAGATAAGTAATTGCAATGCCTGCTAATGTACCTCTGTCCAGATTGTTAGGGAAGTAGCATAGTAACATAATAGGAATAAGGGCTAAAAAAGAGGGCTGAAAGATTTGAGTGAATGGTAATTTACTTTGTTTGATAATGATTCCTGCAAGGAAATAAATGGCATTGGCAAATACTATGAGTCCACCCCAGTATGCGGTAGCAAATAAACCAAGGCCAAGCAATATCAACTGTGATATTGTTTTCATGTGAGTATAACGGAAGGCCAGATAATGTAGGAGACTGCAAATAATCAAGGTGTGAAGATACCAGTAGGGACCTAATGGTTTTATAAATATCTTGTGTAATAATATAATTGGAGTAACTTCTGGTATACTTTCCCTGACCGGTAAGATATGTGACATAATTACGTAGCCTGCCTCCATGCACATGTATGGAACAAAAATCCAGAATAGTTTCCTTACAAAACTTCTGATGTCTTTCTGAACATTATCCAGATAACCGGATATGATTAAGAAAGCGGACATATGGAATGTATATACGATTTGCTTTATATAAGGATACTTATCGCCAATGTATACCAGATGGAAAACGATCATTAGGAGGATAAAGATGCTTTTCAGATAGTCCAGTTCTTTAATTCTGTGTTCCATAGTTTGAGTTTTATATACGCTCACATGAGTGGAGTCGCGATAGTGAAAAGGTAATGATAAGTGATTGCTTGATTAGTTTCATGTATTCGTTTGTTTTTGTTGTTAATGCTTTAATACATACAAAAATAGGTAGCTTTTTATAAAAAACAGGATAATAAAACTTCTTTATGATAATGTAACTATATTTTAAAATATATATAAGTCTTGTGTAAACTCGATGTGAGTCATATCCGAATCGTACCCGAATCGTACCCGAACCGTATCTGGGCCGTACCTGCTCCGTACCTTCTTCGGTCAGAGGTACCTCTATATGGAGAAACTACGGAGTTGGTACGGAGCAAGTACGGCTCAGGTTATGCTGGATAGTCTTTTGATCTGTTCTTATTTCAGAGTATAAAGACGTTAAAAGTCCGTACTCCTTTGCTTTATCTGTAATTTCTTTGGAACTTTGCATTGCATAAATGATGTAATGTAAAATATGTAATGAACCGGATGGAGACTCAGGAAATGAAACATACTATTAAAGTCATTGCTTTCGATGCAGACGATACTCTTTGGAGCAATGAACCTTTTTTTCAGGAGGTGGAACAAAAGTATACGGAGCTATTAAGTGAATATGGTAACGCAAAGGAGATTTCGGTAGAACTGTTTAAAACAGAAATGGAAAATCTGGGATGTTTGGGCTATGGTGCCAAAGCGTTCACTATTTCAATGGTTGAGACTGCTTTGCGGGTGAGTGAACGGAAGGTGTCAGCAGATAAGATACAACAGATTATTCTTTTAGGTAAATCTCTACTTCAGATGCCGATTGAGTTGCTGTCCGGTGTGGAAGAGACCTTGAAAGTTCTGAAGGAACAAGGCCGTTATCGTCTGGTAGTGGCTACGAAAGGCGACTTGTTGGATCAGGAACGTAAATTGCACCGCTCCGGGCTGACCTCTTATTTTGATCATATTGAAATAATGTCTGATAAGACGGAGAAAGAATATACCCGTCTGCTACAAATCCTTCAAGTCGCTCCGGAAGAATTCATGATGATTGGTAATTCCTTGAAATCCGATATTCAACCGGTACTGGCTATTGGAGGATATGGGGTACACATTCCTTTTGAGGTGATGTGGCAGCATGAGGTGGTGGATACATTCGCTCATCCCAGATTGAAACAGATGAAAAGTCTGGTAGAACTGATGGACTGGCTTTAATGATGCAGGTTAAATATTCGCATCTATTTGCTTTATCCGATATTTATTCCGTATTTTGTGTTACATAAAAAGTGTAACGTAAAATATGTAATGTCGTTTATGAAACCTCAGAAGATGCAACCCCGGAATCCTTTTTTAGTGTATGGTTATGCGAACCCTCGTTATTTTTGTGACCGTGAAGCTGAAACACAACAGATGTTGTCGGCTTTGGAGAATGAACGGAATCTGACATTGATAGCGCCTCGGCGTATGGGTAAGACGGGATTGATAAAGAATGTCTTCTATACCCTGCAAGAGGAGAAACCGGAAGTTGTCAGTTTCTATATGGATATTTTTGCAACGCGCGATTTAGCTTCTTTCGTTCGCTTGCTGGCAAAAACCGTACTAGGGCAGCTTGATACGCTCAGCGAAAGTGCTTTGCATAAGCTGACTTCTTTTTTTCGCTCTTGCCGACCGGTGATTAGTGCAGATGAGTTGACGGGAGTTCCTACAGTAACCTTAGACTTTGTTGTCGACAAGTCTGAACAGACATTGAAGGAAATCTTTGACTATATGGCTGCTTCCGGCAGGAATTGCTATCTGGCTATTGATGAGTTTCAGCAGATCACTTCTTATCCTGAAGAAGGTACAGAGGCTTTGCTTCGCTCTTATATCCAGTTTATCCCGAATGTCCGTTTCATCTTTGCAGGTAGCAGTCAGCATTTGATGCAGGAAATGTTTGTTTCCGCCAAGCGTCCTTTCTATCAGAGTACGCAATTGATGGTGCTGCGTGAGATTGGTGAAGAATCTTATTATCGGTTTGCAAGGAACTTTTTTGAGTTGCGGGGGCAAGAGTTGGACAAATCTGTATTTCATTGGATATATACCCGTTTTGAGGGACATACCTGGTATATGCAGGCAATGTTGAATCGGTTGTATGAGCGAAATGAGTCGGTTGTAGATATCACTCAGGCAGAGCAAGTGCTGATGGGGCTTCTTGAAGAGAATACACCTGTCTATCAGAACCTGATTATTATGTTGACGGACAATCAGTTGGCACTGATGAAAGCCATTGCGCATGAAGGGAAAGTGACGGCACCCAACAGTGGAGAGTTCATTTTGGGGCATGGGCTGAAAACTCCGAGCAGTGTCAATGCCGCTTTGAAGTCGTTGGTAGAGAAAGAACTTGTCTATAAATCGACCGGTGGATATATGGTTTATGACCGTTTTATGGGAATATGGTTATTGCGGAACTGATAGATTGGCTTTAATATTTGCGATCTACATGATACTCTATCCTGTAGATGTGATCGAAATGCTCTGTCCATTCATTCGGAGCAATGCCAATCTGTAGACCATAGAAGAGAGTACCCTTTTCCCGGTGTACGCTCATTTGTTTTAATAGCTCAGGTTTGCATTTGGAGATGCGGTAATCGCTGATAAGTAAGACATCAGCATTCATATAGCGGTTCTCGTCGAGCATTCTGAAAGTGTCTTTCAGCATTTGGGTGGCATCCGTATCACCGGTGAAGGGGTGGCTGAAGAATTCCATCAGTTTCAGCCGGTCGCGGCGTATGTCAATGGTTTTGGTGGATACGGAGAATGTGATGAGGAAACATTCCCTGTTTTGAAGTTCAGCTATTTCAATCAGTTTTATCAGCAAGGAATTGGCCATTCGCTCCGGTTTCCCCGTCATGCTGCCCGACGTGTCGAGGCATACGATCATAGGCCCTTTCAGAACTGCCGGTTTTGCTTCCAGACGTCTGGAAGGCTGCATGATTTCCGATTTATAACGGAAGGTTTGTAGCTTCTGCGTGAAGTATTTCAGCATGAAGACATCTTGCAGTTCGCTGTCTGCATAATATAGCAATTCCGAAGGAAGCAGGGCGTTCAGGTCGTTACCGATGGTGACACCCAAAATATCGCTCTTTTGGGAATGAGCCAGTTTGTAGACACTGCCTTCCGTTACATATACCTGTTTGCTGCCTTCATCGTCGGCTATTCTTCCCATACGGTTGGCTACCTTCAGCAGTTCGGGGTATTCCTTTTGCAGTTTTACAATCTTCCGGATATTCTCAAAATCGATGGTATTCCACAATCCGTTCATCATGCTCCATGCCTGATAGAATTCCTCCTTGTCCACTTGGTGCTCTTCCAGGTATTCCGGTATCTTGTTCAGGCTGGTTTTCAGTTTCTTTTCCAGAAAGTCTTTCTTGGCATCCAGATTTTTCTCTTTCTGTTCCTGCTGCTTCTGCTGAAAAGAATCTTCCCAGTCTTTCAGCATCTTCTCCCAAACGGTGGAATCATGTTGCTTGTCTTTGTCCCCGAACATATGTTCGTAGAATGGTTCATCGAAGGCATTCTCTTTATAGTCATCTTTGATTTTTCTCAGTAGGGCCTGCCATCCATCCCGTTTTTCTTTAATCCAGTTCAGGGCACTTTCCATTTCTCCAAGTTCGGATTGTGCTCTTTGCATCTGAAATTTCTCTTGTTCCAGAAACTGCCAGACAAATTGCGTGGTGATATCGTAGAATATGCGTGCACGGACCTCATCGCCCAGCACCAGAACCCTGATGGACGGATCGTTCATGATGGCCAGCAGATAGAGAAGCAGGGGATCTTCCGTTTCACCGTATAGCGTCTTGGCACATTCTCCCGTTTGTACGAACTTCTCGACTACCTTTACATAGAACTGGATATCATACTTCCTTTTGCTCAGCCCTGCCATATTGCCGCAAGTTGAATTGTAACTTTTCCTCTTCGATTTCTACGTTCCGCAGTTTTTTCAGCACTTCGTCCGAGTAATGGGTGATTAACTCTTTGTCAGCGGGGCTGACGAACAGATTGTCCGTGCATAAGGAGTTGGTAAGGGTGAGAAGATGCTGAAAGAGCCGGTTCAGTTCATCCCGGTAATTGCGGGAGGTGATCTGGGGCAGTTTGTCGAACAGGTTTTGGGAAGTTTGTTCGGACTGGTGAGATGCTTTAGTCATTTTTTCTCCTTTCTTCCTTTGCGTCATCGGATATCGCACACCATCTATTAACAGGTATTCTGTTCCCTCTCTGTACAGGTTCACCCGTTGTTGAACTGCGCCTGAGGGTGCTCCACCCGGATAACAACGGATAATTGAGCGTCCCGGATTCAACGGATCGGGATAGATGACGGCTTGTCTCGGAGCATTCTCTCTCTTCTGCTCTTTCAGTGCCAGATAGTCTACGGCGAAGATATAGGTATGACCTGTGCCATGTTCTGCTACATGATAGTAGAAGTAATCCGTAATTTCAAGGTCATTCTTGGGCGAGCAATTGTTTTTAAAATCTTCCAGCGTCTGGCGCACCCGGCTGATTCGTATATCACTCTTAATCGCTTCGGTGATTTCTTCCATTTTTTCAAGGCAGGAAGTGAACAGTTCACGGAGAACTAATTGATGAATGGGCTCGCACTCGTCTATCTCGTTCCATAGGCAATGGTATAGAGGCGGCAAATCTGCCGAATTCACGGCTGTGCGTCCGTTGATGAAGGCTGAGGCTTTCAATAGTTGCACGATGTTCTTCCAACGTCGGTCACTTATGTATACGTTTCGAATTGTGTCTTCATCATCCAGCGGAAGACGTTTCAATTGATGGCGGATATTCGTAATATAATGTAGTATTTCGGTGGATAGTGAAACCTGATTTATCTTTCTGCGCCAGTCTGCATATTCTTCTTCACTGATTTGCAGATCTGTGGGTATGTTTATTTCTTTATCATTATCATCGAGCAGCATGTTGTAGAAGGTCGCTTCATCTTTCACACAGGTGCAGATGATGCGTAACAGAAATCGGTCCCACAATGCTTCGAGTCCTTCGCCGTGCGCGGGCAACTCGTTACTGGCGGCAATCAGAAGTTTAAGCGGTAGTTTGATTTCTCTGTCTCCGTTCCGGTAAATTTTCTCATTGATGGCGGTGAGTAATGAATTCTGTATGGCAGGCCCTGCTTTCCATATCTCATCCAGGAATACTACACTTGCCGTAGGGAGATATCCTTCAATGGCACGTTCGTATTTATCGAATTCCTTGAGCCGGTTGATACTGATAGGGCCGAATATCTCGTCGGGAGTAGAAAAACGTGACATCAGATATTCGAAAGCCTTTGCTCCCTTGAAGGCAGCCTTCAGTCTGCGTGCCACCATGGATTTGGCAACCCCCGGAGGACCCAGCAAAAGAATACTTTCGCCTGCCAGTGCAGCCAATAATGACAAGCCTAATTCCGTATCCTTCTCATAAACCCCTTGGTTGATGGCGGTTAATAGTTGTTGTATTCTGTCTCTGATGTCCATAATTCTGTTTCGTTATGTCTCCATTTTTAGAATGAGGCTTCAAATATATGAAATCTTTATACGGAATACTGACAATTATTTAATTAAGTGCTCAATCAAAATTAATTCGTACTATAAATGAGTATTTAAGGGACAATTAAATGAGTAAGTAACTGTTCAAAATCAGTTTGATATATAAATGAAAATTTAGCCAGGGCAACCGCATCAAAAGTTTCCTTTATTGATGGGTTTTGAATGAAGTGATGATTTATTTTTTAGACGCGGATGACACGGATGACGCAGATTTTTTATTTATTGATGTGACAGCGCAGCCTTTAAATCCGTGTCATCCGTGTCATCTGCGTCTAAGAGATTGAATACATAGGCTAAAATCATTTACCTCATTTCTTATTGGATACGAGCTAAGAATTTTGATGCGGTTGCCCTGTAATTTAGCGGGCATCCGCCCGCTAAAAATATATGTGAACTAATTATGAACACTTGCTTATTGCAGATAAAAAGCTATCGTTGATACGGAAAGACTTTGTTTTTTTCTTTTCTTTTCCGATTGCAGGATTGCATAAAAGACGTATATTTGTCACATTGTATCCTGAACTTAAAGTGAACAGACTATGATAACAAACCAATTGCTTCGTCCTGCCAGTATTGTAGTGGTGGGAGCATCCAATAATGTGCACAAGCCGGGAGGCGCTATCCTGCGTAACCTTATTAATGGTGGTTATACCGGTGAACTTCGTGCCGTGAATCCGAAAGAGACAGAAGTACAAGGTGTAACAGCTTATGCTGATGTGAAGGACATTCCCGATACGGAACTTGCGATACTCGCTATTCCCGCACAGATGTGTCCTGATGCCGTGGAAGTGCTTGCAGCTGAGAAGCAGGTACGGGCGTTTATCATTCTCTCCGCCGGATTCGGTGAAGAGACACATGAGGGCGCTCTGCTGGAAGACCGTATTCTGGAAACGGTAAATAAGTACGGTGCTTCCCTGATAGGGCCGAACTGCATCGGACTGATGAATACCTGGCATCATAGTGTGTTCAGTCAACCCATTCCGCAATTGCATCCTCAAGGAGTCGATTTGATATCCAGCTCCGGTGCGACTGCTGTTTTCATTTTGGAAAGTGCCGTAACAAAAGGTTTGCAGTTCAATTCTGTCTGGTCTGTGGGGAATGCCAAGCAGATAGGTGTGGAAGATGTGCTGCAATATATGGACGAGAATTTCCAGGCAGATAAAGATTCTAAAATAAAACTGCTCTATATTGAAAGTATCGGTGACCCGGACCGTCTGTTGTTCCATGCATCCTCTCTGATAAAGAAAGGCTGTAAGATTGCTGCCATCAAGGCAGGTAGCAGTGAAAGTGGTAGTCGTGCGGCATCTTCGCATACAGGTGCCATTGCCAGTTCGGACTCGGCAGTGGAAGCTTTGTTCCGTAAGGCAGGTATTGTACGTTGTTATTCGCGCGAGGAACTGACGACGGTAGGCTGTATTTTCACCCTGCCGGAACTAAAAGGAAAGAATTTTGCCATCATTACCCATGCCGGAGGTCCGGGCGTTATGCTGACTGATGCGCTGAGTAAAGGCGGACTGAATGTGCCCAAGCTGGAAGGCCCGGTTGTGGACGAATTGAAAAGTAAACTCTTCCCCGGTGCAGCTGTAGGAAATCCGATTGATATCCTGGCTACGGGAACTCCCGACCATTTGCGTCTTTGCCTGGAATATTGTGAAGAGAAATTTGATAATATTGATGCTGTTCTGGCTATCTTCGGGACACCGGGACTGGTTACCATGTTCGAGATGTATGACGTGTTGCACGAGAAGATGCAGACATGCAGTAAACCGATCTTTCCCATTCTTCCCTCCATCAATACTGCCGGAGCGGAAGTTGCCGCTTTCCTTGCTAAAGGCCATGTGAACTTTGCTGACGAAGTGACATTGGGTACCGCATTGTCTCGCATTATGAATGCTTCCCGGCCTGCCGCCAATGAGATCGAACTCTTTGGTGTGGATGTGCCGCGTATTCGTCGTATTATAGACTCTATCCCCGAAGATGGATATATTCAGCCCCATTATGTACAGGCATTGCTGCATGCTGCCGGCATCCCCATAGTTGAGGAATTTGTGTCGGCCAATAAAGACGAGGTGCTGGCTTTTGTTCGTCGCACGGGTTTCCCTGTAGTGGCAAAGGTGGTGGGACCTGTTCATAAATCCGACGTAGGCGGTGTGGTGCTTAACATCAAGGGAGAAGAGCATCTGGCGTTTGAATTTGAACGTATGATGCAGATTCCCGAAGTGACAGGTATCCTGATACAACCGATGCTGACGGGTACGGAACTTTTCGTAGGCGCCAAGTATGAAGAGAAATTCGGGCATGTAGTGCTGTGTGGTTTGGGTGGTATCTTTGTGGAAGTGCTTAAGGACGTTTCTTCCGGTCTGGCACCGCTTTCGTATGAAGAGGCTTACTCCATGATTCATTCCCTTCGTGCTTACAAAATTATCAAGGGAACACGCGGACAAAAGGGGGTGAATGAAGATAAATTCGCCGAGATTATCGTACGCCTTTCTACTTTGTTGCGTTTTGCAACGGAGATCAAGGAAATGGATATCAACCCACTACTGGCAACGGAAAAATATGTGATTGCAGTAGACGCGCGTATCCGAATCGAAAAGAAATGAAACAACGTATTTTCCTTTTTCTCATCTGTCTGATACATGTTTTGGCGCTTTTTCCGAAAAGTGCGGATCGCTTTTTCAGCCAGTACAACTTTAAGTTTATCACTGAAAATGCAGGGCTGCCTTATAGCTTTGTAAGTGATATCTTTAAAGATTCCGGAGGGTACGTCTGGGTTGCCACACATTATGGTATAGGCAGATATGATGGTTATCAGTTCCTGAATTATGGTACACAAACGGAACCGATACGTTTAAAGAATGACTTTGTCCATAAGATTTGTGAAGATAACTTCCGGCGATTGTGGATTGCATCCGAAGGTGGGATAGATATCCTCGACCTGGATACTTATGCTTTGGTAAAACTCCCTGTTCCACCGGATAGTCCGCTGCAAAAGTTATTGAATGAAAACGTTAGTACCATTTATAAAGACAGACAGGGAGATTTATGGATTTCCGGCAATAAAGAACTGTGGTGTATTGATTTGGACGATCAGGGAGATATAAAGACCTGGTATCGTCTGAAGAGCGAATGCGAATCTCCCGTACATGCCATTCTTGATATAGGCTGGACAGTTTGTGCAGGTATTGACAACCAGGTATATCGTGTTGAGAAGCAACCGGATCATCTCTTAAAGGCAGATATCTTGTCCGATAGTTTGGTTTCTTTCAGTGAAGATTGGCGGATTTCCTGTATGCAGGCGGATGGGGATGCTTTGTGGATTGGCTCTAACCGTGGTCTATTCAGATATAATCATGCCGAACAAAGTCTGAAGAGGTATCGCTATTCCACTCATCGTCCCGGAATGTTGAGCCAAGCCTATATAACGGATATCAAACAGACGGAACGGGGACACCTGATCGTATCTACCCTGAATGGACTGAATGTGTATAACAAAGATACGGATACTTTTTCATTCATCCGTCAGACCAGTGACCGGGGTGGAGTAACCATTAACTGTAATGCCATCAACTGCCTGTTCACCGATGGAGAGACCATCTGGCTGGGTACTGAAACCGGAGGCATTAACCTGCTTTCCCCGAAGCGTTTGCAAACAGAATTATGGACATGCGGCACTTCTGTCACAGAAACAGATACTCCTACACCTGTTAATGCTGTAGGTGAAGATAAAGACGGCAATCTTTGGATTGGATTAGTAGAACGTGGACTGATGAAATGGAATCAGGAGGAAAAGACTTGTGCCCATCATCTTTTTTCTCCTAACGATATTACTTCCATCAGTAATAACACTATTACCGGACTGCTGATTGACTCCGATAATCGTTTGTGGGCATATACCTGGGGTGTGGGCATTAACGAACTGAACCTGAATATTCCCAATAACCGTACCTTTAAGCGCTATACCCGTGAGAATATTCCCGAATTGGAAGGTGACTTTATTAATAGTGCCTGTGAAGATGTGATCAATCACGGAATATGGTTCGGCTCTACACGTGGAGTGCATTTCTACGATAAGCGGAAAGATACTTTCATCCGTGTGTTATTCGATCAGTCGGATAATGAGTTCGAAGCGGTTCACGCCCTGTTGATTGATAGAAATAAACGTTTGTGGGTAGGAACCACGCAAGGTGTCTTCATTGTAGACCTTGCTTCTTTTGCTAAGTCGAACAAGCGCTTTGATTATAAATATCTTCGGTATAAACTGGATAATCCACAGTCAACACAACTGGAAAAGATTAATAGTATTTTGGAAGACAAGAATGGTACTATCTGGCTGGGTGGCAATGGAAGCGGACTGTATCAGTTGACGAGTGACAAGAATAATCATTTTGTCTTTAAAAACTATACCACACGTCACGGGTTGCCTAATAATACAATTATCGGTATGGCTGAAGACGGGAAGGGAAACTTGTGGTTGACTACGAATGATGGAGTGTCCCGTCTGAATATCCAGTCGATGACATTCAGTAACTACACGCAGGATGATGGCCTGCCTGCTACTCAGTTCTACTGGAATGGCATCCATTATTCGTCAAAGCACGACTTTATCTATATGGCTACTATAGACGGACTGGTCATTATTTATTCTGATAATGAAACTTCGCCGTCTGCGGATTCGCATGTGAAACTCTCTTCACTGGCGATTGGAGGAAATATTATCTATCCTTCCAGTGGTGATTATCTGCAAAAGGATATCACCCTTGCCTCCGGTATTTTCCTGCATGAAAGGGAGAATCGTTTCTCCGTAGGATTTACCACACAGAATTATGGAAACAGCAGCCGTATTCGTTTTGCCTATCGTCTGGAGGGATACGAGGAAGAGTGGAATGAAACTCAACCGGGTGATTGTATGGCAAGATATGCAGCTGTCCCGCCGGGGAACTACACCCTGCAAGTGCGTGCGACGGATGAGTTGGGGCGTTGGTCGGATGAAATAACCGACATAGAAGTGGGGATCACTCCTTATTTTTATAAATCCATTGGATTCTATCTGCTTCTTGTCGTAGTTATTTGCCTTGCTATTTATTTATTCTATAAGCGGAAGATGCGGAGTTATCGTGAACAGAAAGCGCGATTGGAAAAGGAAGTGGAACTGCGTACGCAGGAACTGGCTGTCCAGAACAAACAGTTGGAAACCATGGCTCAACACGTAAAAGAGATTACGGAAGAGAAGATTGCTTTCTTTACGAACATCACTCATGAATTCCGTACTCCGGTTACACTGATTCATGGCCCCATTGAACATGCTTTAAAGGAGACGCAGGATGAGGCTGTAAAGGCACAGTTGCAGATAGCCGAGCGAAATTCACGGTATTTGCTTTCTCTAGTCAATGAACTGATGGACTTCCGGAAACTGGACATAGACAAGGTGGTGCTGGATAAGCGTTCCTCGAATTTTATCGAGTTTTTGTCTGAGTTGCTGATACCTTTCAGAGTCTTTGCCAAGGAAAGGCATATCGACATATGTACTTATTTCCGTTTGGAGAATCCCTTTCTGATGATCGATACGGGATATATGCGCAAGGTGTTGGTGAATCTGGTTTCGAATGCTATTAAGTTTACACCGGATAGCGGTCGTATTGACATATTTGTGGCATCTGTTAAAGGAAAGAACGGGGAGAAACTATTCTATATGAATGTATGCGATACGGGGCATGGCCTTGTGGCAGAAGATCTGGAAAAGATTTTCGACCGCTTTTACCAGTCTAAGAAGAGTACCAAATATCCGGTTTACGGGCAGAGCGGCACAGGAATCGGTCTTTTCCTGTGCAAGCGGATTGTATATTTGCATGGCGGAGAAATCTTTGCCCGCAATAATCACAGGCAGGGGGCTTCATTCCGTATGTTGATGCCGCTGATTCCCGGAGAACGGGTAGAGACGAATGGGGAGTGGGTACAGCCTGATAGTGTATATCTACCGGATACTTTGCAACCGGAGGATACCCAGAAGAAAGAGACTATCCTGATTGTGGAAGATAATAAAGATATGCGTTCGTATATCCGCACACTGCTTGTGGGGGATTATCGTTTGTTTGAGGCAGGTGACGGGCAGGAGGCTCTTGAAATCGTTCAGAAACATACCGTCGACTTAATAGTCAGTGATTTGATGATGCCTGTGATGGATGGTATGGAGTTGTCCCGCCGTATCAAGGAGAATCTGGCGACTTCGCACATTCCTTTCCTGATGCTTACGGCGCTTCGCTCGGACGTACAAGAGAAAAGAAGCTTTGAAATAGGTGTGGACGAGTATCTTTGCAAACCTTTTGATGAAGAAGTGCTCCGGCTTCGTATCCGTAATATACTAAGTCTGCGAAGGAAATATAAGAAGATGTTCTCATCCAGCAGTAATGTGGAAGAGCTGCATGTAAAGGAAGAATCGCGAGACAAGACATTCATTACGAATGCGGTCAACCTGATGAAGGAACACTATGCCGATGCGGAATATAACCTGGAACGCTTTGTACGCGACATGGGCTACAGCAAGACATTGGTCAACAAGAAAATGCAGGACCTGACGGGACAGCCCATCGGACAGTTTATGAAGAACTACCGTCTGAACGTGGCGCAACGGATGATACAGGAAGGATCGGGAGATGTGAATGTTTCCGAAATAGCCTATGCTGTAGGATTCAACGATCCTAAATATTTTACGAAGTGTTTCAAAGAGTTCTTCGGATATTTGCCGAGCTCGAAGTTGGGGAAGAAGGGGTAAGAAGGTGTGTCATTCTTTACTATATTCGTCCCAAACTTTTCTATTTTCTCCTTACATAAAAAAATAAACGCTTACTTTTGCACATCACCCAGAAGAATGAATACCATGAAAACCAAACTCTGTTTACTCATTTTGTTAATAGTAGGCTTATCCGTTCAGTTATCAGCCAACCCTATAAACGGTTTGCTCGAAAGAATTGATAAGGGAGCATCGAAGAAATTTGTTATCGAATTCAAGAAAGGTGCGGATGATTTTTTCGAACTGGACCAGAAAGGAACTAAAGTCGTAGTCCGGGGTAATAACTATGTGAATATAGCGACAGGTATCAACTGGTATCTGAAATATTATGCCGGTATCCAACTGTCATGGAATGGTATGCAGGCGAAATTGCCGCAGGTACTTCCTCCTGTCCCCCGAAAAGAGCGTCACGAAACATCTCTCTCACTCCGTTACGATTTCAACTATTGTACCTATTCCTACACCATGGCCTTTTGGGATTGGGAACGCTGGGAGAAAGAAATAGACTGGATGGCTCTACATGGTATCAATCTCCCTTTGGCAGCCGTAGGCCAGGAATGTATCTGGTTCAATATGCTTCAAAAACTGGGATATTCTAAAGATGAAATTAACCGATTCATTGCCGGCCCTGCTTTTCTTGCCTGGTGGGCAATGAATAATCTGGAAGGATGGGGCGGACCTAATCCGGATTCCTGGTATGTACAGCAGGAAGCTTTGCAGAAGAAAATTTTGAAGCGTATGCGCGAATATGGCATTAAACCTGTGTTTCCGGGATATTCAGGTATGGTTCCCCACGATGCTGATGAGAAGTTGGGACTGAACCTGACCAAGTCTGATTTATGGAACGGCTTTACCCGTCCTGCTTTCCTGCAACCTACCGATGTCCGCTTTGCCGAGATTGCCGATTTATATTATCAGGAACAGGAGAAGCTTTTCGGCAAGGTTGATTATTATTCTATGGACCCTTTTCATGAAGCCGAGAATGCCGCTTCAGTAGATTTTGATGCGGCCGGGAAAGCTATTATGGCGGCTATGAAAAAAGTGAATCCGAAAGCCACCTGGGTAGTGCAGGGCTGGACAGAGAATCCTCGTCCCGAGATGATAAAGAATATGCAGAATGGAGATCTGCTGATACTGGACCTGTTCAGTGAATGTCGTCCTATGTGGGGAATCCCTTCCATCTGGAAGCGTGACAAGGGGTATGAACAACACAATTGGCTGTTCTGTATGTTGCTCAATTTCGGTGGCAATGTGGGACTTCACGGTCGTATGGACCAGTTACTCGATAATTTCTACCTGACTAAGAATAATCCGTTAGCTGTTCACCTGAAAGGAATAGGTCTGACCATGGAAGGTGCAGAGAATAACCCCATGATGTTTGAACTGATGTGCGAACTTCCCTGGCGACCGGAGAAATTCACGAAAGAAGAATGGCTGAAAGATTATCTCTTTGCCCGTTATGGTGTAAGAGACGAGAAGATAGAAAAAGCATGGACTTTGCTTGCCAATACCATTTATAACTGTCCTTTTGGAAATAACCAACAAGGCCCTCATGAGTCTATTTTCTGCGGACGTCCTTCGCTGAATAACTTCCAGGCATCGAGCTGGTCGAAGATGAAGAACTATTATGATCCTACCGTTACGGAAGAAGCAGCACGGCTGATGGTGGAAGTAGCCGATAAATATCGTGGTAATAATAACTTTGAATATGACTTGGTAGACATCGTACGACAGTCTCTTTCCGATAAAGGACGTATTGTTTATAACCGGACCATTGCTGACTTCAAAAGCTTTGATAAACGCAGTTTTGCCCGTGACTCCCGGAAATTCCTGGATATATTGCTGTTGCAGGATAAATTGCTGGGTACACGTAGTGAATTCCGTGTAGGCCGTTGGATAGAGCAGGCACGCAATTTGGGGACTACTCCCGAAGAAAAAGACCTGTACGAGTGGAATGCCCGCGTGCAGATAACCACTTGGGGCAATCGTGTTTGCGCTGATGACGGTGGTCTGCGTGACTATGCCCATAAGGAATGGAACGGTATTCTGCGCGATTTCTATTATAAACGTTGGGCAGCCTACTGGCAAACTCTTCAGGACCAACTGGATGGTAAACCCGAAGTTAAGCTGGATTATTATGCGATGGAAGAACCCTGGACACTGGCAAAGAATCCGTATAGTTCGGTTCCTGAAGGAAGCTGTGTGGATGTGGCGAAAGAAGTGTTTGAGAAGGCGATGAGATAGTATAACTGAGATACAACCAACTGTGCATATTGATATTTAGAAAGTATATGGAAAACTCTCACCCCCCAATTTCCACTTCCCCGCAGAAGAAGCGACTTTTGTCTCTTGACGTGCTGCGTGGAATTACTGTCGTCGGTATGATCCTCGTCAATAATTCCGGTGGGAAGTTATCTTATGATTCTTTGCAACATTCTGCATGGAATGGGCTGACTCTTTGTGATCTGGTCTTTCCGTTCTTTTTGTTCATCATGGGAGTTTCCACTTATATTGCTTTGAGCAAGTTCCATTTTCAAGCATCTGGTTCAGTGGTCCGTAAGGTACTGAAACGTACTCTTGTTATTTTATGCATCGGCTGGGCTATTCACTGGTTTCACTTTATTTGTGATGGAGATTTCTTTCCTTTTGCCCATCTTCGGCTTACGGGAGTGCTGCCGCGTATAGCCTTGTGCTATTGTGTAGTTTCCTTTGTAGCCTTGTATGTCAATCATAAATATATCGGCTGGATCATTGGTTGCCTTATCGCCGGATATGCCGTTTTGCTTTGTATAGGCAACGGATATGCACCGGATGATACAAACCTTCTGGCTATCATAGACCGGAATGTATTAGGTGCAGACCACCTTTATCATAAAAGCACGATAGATCCGGAAGGACTTACCAGTACCCTTTCTGCTATCGCTCATACATTGATCGGCTTCTGTTGTGGGAAAATCATTCTGGCTAAGGAAGCTTTGGAACAGAAAACACTGAAATTGTTTGTTGCAGGTTTTATTCTGATGGCATGCGGTTTTGTGCTGACAGAAGCCCTACCGTTGAATAAGCGTATCTGGTCGCCTACATTTGTGTTGGTAACATGTGGATTGGCAGCCATGCTTCAGTCTGTGCTGATTTATTTCATTGACATGAAGGAAAAGAAGAACTGGTGTCGTTTCTTTGAAATATTCGGTGTTAACCCTTTGTTTCTCTACGTACTCAGCGAGGTAGCAGCTATTGTCATTGGCGCCACCGGAAGTAAGCCGGTGATTTACGAAGGGGTACATTTCCTAATAACCGATCCTTATCTGGCATCTGCCGTTTACGCCCTTGCCTTTACATTGCTGATGGGAGCGTGCGGCTATCCATTGTATAAAAAGAAAATCTATATAAAAATATAATAATGATGAGACGAACAATCTATACATGCTATTCTCTGTTACTGGCAACTGTGTTGCTGCCGGGTACTACTTCGTGTACCAGTCGTTGTGGGACTGTTGACGAGTCGCGATTATCCTATATCGATACTCGTGTAGGTACCGCCCCCAGTGCGACCCATACAGCGGGGTTGTTTGGCAGGGATACGGAAGAATACGGGCAAACCCTTCCGGCGGTACTCGAACCCAACGGAATGAACTTCTGGACTGCGCAGACGCGGGACACGGAGGAGAAATGCATAGCACCCTATTATTACGCAGATACTCTGCTGCAAGGCTTTCGTAACTCCCACTGGATTGTGGGCGGATGTACGCAGGACTACGGTTCTATGACGTTGATGCCGCTCTTCGGTAAATTGCGTTGCCAGCCGGAAGCACGTTCCACCCGTTTCTCCCATGAGAAAGAAACGGCAACACCGGCTTATTATACGGTTTCCCTGCCGGATGAGAATATCTATGCCGAAATGACGGGGCGTTCGCGTTCCGCAATTTTCCGTTTCACATACAGCAAAGCGGGAAAAGGTTATCTGGTGGTAAACCCTAACAGTGATGAAGGTCAAGGATATATCTGTATCGACACCCTTAACAATCAGATTTACGGATATAATCCTGTTCACCGCATTTATCAGGGTTGGGGAAAATCGGCAGGGTATAGCGGATATTTTATCATTCAGTTCCAAAAGAAGCTGACGGATTACGGTGTGTTCAGGGGAGATTCTTTGTCTCCCGGCGTCATTCAGATAGGAGATGCGGCGCAGATAGGTGCCTATGTGGAGTTTGATGTGACCGAAGGTGAAGAGGTGTTGGTGAAAGCCGCTTCCTCTTTTACCGACCGGGATGGTGCTTTGAAGAACCTGAAAGCTGAAATTCCTCATTGGGACTTTGGACAGACTTGCACAGAGCTAAGACAGATGTGGGAGAAACATCTCTCTGCTATTGATGTAGAGACCGAACGACTTGCAGACAAGGAAATGTTTTACGGTGCTTTCTATCGTGCTTCTTTTCTGCCGCATACATTCAATGATATAGATGGCCGTTATCCCTCTTTTGCGAATGGTACTCCGATATGCCAACTTCCTGAAGGAGAAACGTATTATGAGGATTATAGTATGTGGGATACCTACCGTGCCCTGCATCCGATGATCAATCTGCTTTTTCCGACAAAGGGGGGAGATATGATGCAATCTTTGGTGCATAAATATGAACAAGGTGGTTGGTTGCCCATCTTTCCTTGTTGGAATAGCTATACTGCCGCTATGATAGGCGATCATTGTATCTCCGCCATCAGCGATGCATACTGTAAGGGGATTCGTAATTTCGATGTGGACAAGGCTTATGAAGGAATGCGTAAGAATGCCTTTGAAACTCCTTCTAACCTTGATGAATATAAAAATGGTATGGGGCGTCGAGCTCTTACCTCTTATCTGGAGTATGGATATATTCCTCTTGAAGACGGTGTACCTGATGCTTTTCATACAAAGGAACAGGTATCACGTACCTTGGAATATGCTTATGATGACTTTGCCCTTGCACAGATGGCAAAAGCTTTGGGTAAGACGGATGATTACCAGGCATTGATACGGCGTGCTGCCAATTATCGCAATGTGATAGATCCCCGTACGGGATATGCCCAGGGGCGCCATGCCGATGGTACTTTTCTGAATGATGCCAATGCTTTTAATTTTGCCCGTTTTATTACTGAAGGTGCCCCCTGTCACTATACCTGGTACGTGCCGCAAGATCCATACGGACTGATGGCAAGTATGGGAGGGAAAGATAAGTATGTAGCCAAGTTGGATTCCATGTTCAGTGAACAACGTTACTGGCATGGAAACGAGCCTTGTCATCAGGTTGCTTATATGTTCAATTATGCAGGTGAACCCTGGAAGACTCAGCGTGCTGTCCGCCACGTTATGGAAACGGAATATCTGAATGAACCGGGTGGACTTTCCGGCAATGACGATGCCGGACAGATGTCGGCCTGGTACATGTTTGCCGCTATGGGATTCTATCCGGTGTGTCCCGGTACTCCGTATTATATACTTGCCAGCCCCTCATTCCCCAGCTTCACGCTGAATCTTGAGAGTGGAAAGAAGTTCACAGTGAAAGCCCGTAACGCATCGCAGAGGAATATCTATATTCAGTCGGCAACGCTGAACGGAAAACCTTATACGCGTAATTACATTACCCATCAGGATATAGTGAACGGTGGTGTGATGGAGTTTGTGATGGGGGATAAACCGAATAAGGAGTGGGGAACGGCAGCGGAAGACTGTCCGCCGACGGTGATTGAGTGATGAGCTACATGCTACGAGCTACAAGTGCCTTCCGGTATGTTAGTATAAAATAATAGTTGATAGCTTATAGGACTATATAGCGCAGCACTCGTAGCTTGTAGCTCGTAACTTGCAGCTCGTAGCCCGTAGCTTACTAATTTTAAGAAAGATAACTTATATGAGAGCAAAAGCATTTTTGTTTGTCCTGTGCAGCATCTTGCTGTTAGGGGCATGCGGCACTCCGAAGACCGGAGGGACTATTTATAACATTATGGACTACGGAGCCAAAGGTGATGGTGTCACCGATGACGCCGCGGCCATACAAGCTGCTATCGATCAGTGTTCCAAATCGGGTGGCGGAACGGTACTGGTTCCGGCAGGGCGTACTTTCATGTGCAGCCCTTTCCATCTGGCTTCATTTGTGGAACTGCATCTGGAACCTAATTCCTGTCTGCTTGCCAATCCTGATGAGGCTGCCTATACACTGAGCGCTTTCCGTGATAATCGTGGTGAAGGCATGATGTGGATTTATGGTCAAGATCTGAAAGAGGTATCCATCACCGGAACAGGAGCTATAGATGGAAACGGTGTCTCCTTTATGGGTAAGGAACTGGAAGACTCTTATGAACTGAAACCGGTGACCGACTTTGATCCCCGTCCGCATGTACTGACGCTTATCAATATAGAGAAAACAGTGATCCGTGATGTGACAATCCGCAACAGTGCCTATTGGACGGTTCATCTCATCGGTTGCAACGATGTCTCCATCGATGGCATCTCTATCCTGAATAACTTGAAGATACGCAACGGTGACGGCATCGATGTAGACCATTCCAAGAATGTGCGCATAGCCAATTGCCATATCGAATCGGGTGATGACTGCATCTGTCTGAAGAATCGTCGTGAGTTTGAAGAATACGGTTCGTGCGAAGACATAGTTGTAACCAACTGTACTATGGTTTCCCGTTCCTGTGCCATCAAGATCGGTTCGGAAAATATGGATAAGATTAATAATGTACTGTTCAATAACTGTATCATTAAGAACAGTAACCGTGGCATCGGTATTCAGAACCGGGATGAAGGAACGGTTACCAATGTGATTTTCTCTAATATGATTGTGGATTGCATGTTCTTCTCTGATGTCTGGTGGGGAAAGGCGGAACCTATTTACGTGACTTCCTATCCGCGTGCCGTAGGCAATCATAAGGATGCCGGCTGGCGTTTCCCGAAGGGAGCTACCGAAGGACGTTGCGGAGAGGTGAGCCGTATTTACTTTTCAAATATCAAATGCACCAGCGAGAACGGCATCTTTGTAGGTGGGGATACACAAGACAAAGTGAATCATATCTACTTTGAAGACGTAGACCTGCTATTGCAAAAGCGTACGGCTTATGAGGGTGGTATCTATGATAAACGTCCGTGTGTGGGCGAAGGGTTTATCCATGATAAGACGTATGGTTTTTATATCGATACGGCATCTGATATTCTGATAGATGATTGCACCGTTACTTGGGGAGATATCCGTCCCGATCAGGCAGCAGAAGGCATTGGGCAGAGGGATGTTCGTAATCTGAAAATAAAGAAATAAAAGTGATAAGCTACAAGCTACTGATTCATATTAATAACTTAAATTCGTCACGAAGATGAGACAAAGCATAATTTTTATCTTGTATTTGCTGTGTACTTTCACAGCTCGTTCCCAGTCTGCATTAACTCCGGAGCAGACAGGAAGTATTTATTATGCTTATCCTGTTCCTTCATCCACCTATACTCCTGCCCCTACTGGTTATGAGCCTTTCTACATCAGTCACTACGGTCGTCACGGTTCCCGCTGGATGACGGCGGATGAGCGTTATACGGAAGTTATCTGCGTCTTTGATTCCCTTTATCAATGTTCCGAACTGACCCCCCTTGGCGTGGATGTCCGCGAACGTCTGCATAAGGTTTGGGAAGATGCCCGCGGATGTAGTGGAAGTATCACCCCACTTGGCGAGCGCCAGCACCGTGAGATAGCCGAACGGATGTATCATAACTTTCCGCAAGTATTTCGGGGGGACGCTTTCATTGACGCCCGCTCATCCACTTCCCTGCGTTGTGCCATGAGTATGAGTTATTTCACCGAACGCCTGAAAGAACTGAATCCTGGCCTGCAAGTAAACCGTAGAGCTTACCATCGGTATATGGATTATATCGCCTATACATCCCCCGAAGGTGAGAAATTTGCTTCTGAGAAGGCTCCGTGGAGGCGTAGCTTCAGAGAGTTTGAAAAAAAGAACGTCCGTCCCGAACGTCTGATGGCCTCCCTGTTTGTGAAGCCTGAAGCGATAACGGATCAAGACGCCATGATGCGCAGCCTTTATTGGATTGCCGCTGATATGCAGAATGTTGAGTTGGATTTGTCTTTCTATGATATCTTTGAATATGAGGAATTAGTAGGAGTTTGGAAGACAGTGAATGCCCGCATGTATGTTTGCAATGCTGCTGCTCCGCTCAATGGCGGCCTGATGCCTCGTTGTGCCGTACCTTTGCTGCGTAATATCCTGGAAAGTGCGGATGCCGCCATAGAGAAAGGAACCCCTGCGGCCGATCTCCGTTTCGGACATGATACTCATCTCATTCGTCTGCTTGCTTTGATGCAGATAGAAGGATGTAGTAATCAGGAGGTGGATATGGAGAAGTTTCATCTTGCCTGGCAAGATTACCGGGTTTCTCCTATGGGAGCTAATCTTCAACTGATTTTCTATCGCGATAAGAAGAATGATATACTGGTGAAATTTCTGTTGAACGAGTGTGAAGTGACACTGCCGTTGAAGAGCAAAATGGTTCCTTATTATTCATGGAAAGAGGTTGAAACTTTCCTGGCGGAGATAATAGGAAAAGAATAGCCGTAAAGTAAGAATATATAAAGGATTACCACCCAATCTCAGCGTTTATAGAGCAATCAACTCCTGTTTTGACTAAAAGTTGTATTTTTTATCCTAAAATAAATACAACTTGTGCAAAATATATATATCTTTGTATCAGAGAATATGCTTTTACTTTAAAGTAACAGGCAATAAAAGAATCGTTTAACATAAAAAACAGGAAGCGTATGAATAGAATTCTTAAGATGGGACTTTTAAGTGTCATTGTAGGCGCCTTGTATTCTTGTAGTTCCGATAGTCTATACGATCCGGACAAAGCAGGAGATGTAAAGCTTGCTCAGTATGAAGCAGCTTTTGTAGGAAAGTATGGAGCAATTGCTTCTAATCAGAATTGGGGATTTGGAGGGACAACAACACGTAGTTCCAATCCTAATAGCAATCAATGGAAGGACTTCGTGGAAGTTCCCTCAAGTGATGATCTTACTTCTGAGAAAATAAACAAAATTGTAGAGCTTTTCAAAGATCCTTCAAAGGCCACTGTTATAGAGAGTGTGAATTGGTCGGATTTCTTTGTTCAGCATGTCTACTATGGAAATAAGGACAATATGAATCAATTGGCTGTACATAAGGAGAAGAATGGGACTCCGGATGAGGTTTACAATTTCAATAAATCAGCCGGAAGTATCATGTTTATGTATGACAGCGGTACAAGTTCATTCAGCTATAAGGGCGAAGGAGGCACCAGATATGATGAACATATAATAATATTCTATGAAGGAGATTATTATGTTGGACTTGATTTTGAGTGCTATATGAATCAAAACACTCCACCGGATGGAGATTATAGCGATTGGATCGTACGAATTGTTCCGGCTAAATATATAAAAGCCCAAAGAATCATGGCGGAAGATCTTACAATATCTGGTGGAGATTTCGATTTCAATGATGTTGTATTTGATGCCGTAACCGTGAATGGTGCAACTGTGGTGACCTTACAGGCAGCCGGTGGTACAATGCCTTTGTATATTGAAGACAATGAAGTACACGAACTGTTTGGTGTTTCTCAATCCACAATGGTGAATACTTATGACAAGCAGGCAAAAGCTCCGGTAATATTCCGACTAAAGAACAGATATAACGATATAAAAGATATACCCGTTCGCGTGAATGATGTGATATTGCCGGCAGAAGTGGGGAAAGCTCCAGGGAAACTGTGCTGCCCGACTACCTGTGAGTGGACTGATGAACGGCAGAACATTGAAATCAAGTATCCGAATTTCCAGGCAGCAGTGGAAAACGGCAATATCAATTGGTGGGAGTAATCAGTAATTCTGCTACTCTTCTTGTGATAGAATAGAAAACGAAATCTAAAGAATATATTTCCCATTCAACCCGGATTCTGATCCGGTTGAATGGGAAATTTGTTTTGATGATAGAGATTCATCAATGGGTCTTTGTTTGTCATAAGTTTTTAGATTTGTGTCAACATCAAATGGCTGAATTCCGTCAAATGCATATACTGGCAAACTATAATTACAGGATTTTTAGTTTCAGTCTTTCAGCCGGTTCTTCTAGTATCTATATATGGGTGCCATTGGATCTATAGATGCGGCACGTTGGATCTATAGATGCGACACGTCCGATCTATAGATCCAACAGGTCCGATATATAGGTGGGTCACGCCTATTGTTGATGAACGACTTAAGAGTTTCGCAAGTGTGCAACGAGCGGATTTAATAGAATAATAATAATGATGCTAATATTTTCATTCTGCAAGCATAAAGATATTATTATGTGCATTCCGCTAACATGTGCTTGATGCAAACAGGTTCTTCTGGCTCAATGAATCCTCATTTTCCTTGAAACAGACCATCTGTTTGCCTCGAACTAACCATGTAATTGAGCATAACTAACCATGTAATAAGGTATAACTAATAATGTAATTGCGCACAACTAACTATGTAATTTGCAAAATGGCTACACCTTTTGCCCAAAAGGGTGTAGCTATCCTGCAAAAAGGGTGACACCATCCGGATGAAAGGGTGTAGCCTTCTCCAAAACCGGTTTATTCTGTTCTATCTGAATACGAGCTCCAGCCATCCTGCAAGTTTCATTTTGCAGTAATACTGTTAATCATAAAGACTATTTAAAGCGGATCGGTAGATAAAAAGATCATAGTGATTCTTTTTCTTGCAGACAGCAATCACTGTACGTTTTTACTAAACGTTCTCCTTGCGCTTTTCACTTCTTCCCCTCCGACAGTGCTGAAAGAAAGCATTCTCGCACGTTAGAATTATCAATTTGACATATTGACATATCGGTCGCATCACTGAGTGATTCCGGGATGGTTCAGCTCATTCAGCGGAGGTTTCAGCCGTAAAGCTTATAAATGAGGCGATTCGGGAATAGGCTGAAGAACTGAAAGATAAAAATGAAAATAAAAGTATGTCCTGACAAAGTAAGAAAGTAACTTTACTCAAGTTTTGCATGTAACCTTTCAGGCTGCTTGCGAAACTCTTGAATAACTTTATAGTCCCGAGTTCATCCGTCCCAAGTTGTTTTTTAAGTGTTACCTAATAAAACCAGTATAATCTGTACCAAGTTATTTTTTAGTCATTACTAAGTTGGAGAATAATGGATGTAACATAATAATATGCCGAAAGGGGCGTTGTTTCATCTGCATTGTCTGACTAGAGGAGAGAAAGAACAGGTGTTTCATATAGAGAATGGAGTGCAGGTGTTTGTCAGAAGACTTGGTTTCTTATCAATTGAATATTCGGGAGTTGAAACTGTGCTATTTAGTTCGTGCCCGATTGGGCAATAAAACAATTTCGATCCTTTTTAATATAACTCCCCGATCTGTGTTGAAGGCTAAACAACGTATTAAGATTAAATTGGCTTTATCTGCTACAGATAGTCTGGATATTTATATACAGAACCTTTCACATAGCTGACTGGATGGAGAGGATGACGAATTCTGAAAGCTTGTTGATAGAAGGTGGCATCTTTTGTAACGAAAGATGCCACCTTCTATATGAGGGGATTATGTGATAAATAAAGTTTTTTATAAGGAAGGTAATTCGGGAGTGCTTATTTCCCAGTTAATCCCTAACGGGTTATTGCGCATTCTCCATACTAACGAAAGTTTTGGATTATCCAGTATCCACATTTCGCATCCTTCCACAGCATCTTTCACATGAATGAGTGGATAACCCAAAGCTCTCTCATTGCTATCCAGAACGGAGTATGTTGTCTGATTGTATACAAGTGTATTCTGTTCCTTCAGCTGTTTATAGGCGGAGCGGGAAAGGAAGTAAACCGTTTCCTCCGGAGAGAGCTGTACGTGCTTACCGTCTTCCGGTTGCAGGAAACTGAGCTGTACGGCCTGCTCTATGGACTTAGGTCCCATGGTATAACTTCCCGATTGCCATTTTAGGTTGCGTTCTATTCCCCAATACAGACAGATTGAATCCTGCTTTTCGCGGAAAGACATTTCATACTTCCGTGTCTGTCCGTGCAGTTTGAATACAAATAGCAGTGTATCGGGTACAATGCTCTGTGCCAACAGGCTTCCGGTGAAGCCCAGGCACAATAAGACGGATAGAATTATATGTTTCTTCATCATTTCTTGTTTTCTTCGTTCAACAATAATTGCTGCCCCCATTCACTTGGTTTCTTTCCCATCTTCAGGATTAGTTCACCACCGGCAATGATGTCTTTATGCCGTATAGCTGAGTAAGGGTAAGCCGCTCCGTTCAGTGTGACGGATTGTATGTATCTGTTCTTGTCCGAAAGCCCCTGGGTGGAAATCCGGAAAGTCCTTCCGTTATCTAACCGAAAGATTGTTTCTTCCAATAAAGGAGTGTTGATCAGATAATAATCTTGTCCGGCATTGGGATATAATCCCATCATGTGGAAAGCAAGCCAGGACGACATGGCACCCGAGTCGTCATTTCCTGGTAGTCCGACAGGACCATCGTTGTAGTTCTTGGAGATGATTTCACGGATACGGTCGCTGCTCCGGTAGGGCTTTCCCAACCAATGATAAAGACAGGGGGAGAGGAAAGACGGTTCATTGTTTACATTGAAGAAGCCCTTGTCGAAGAAAATGTCCAAACGTGTTTCAAACTTCTCTGCACCGCCGCATCTCTCAATCAGTCCGGGAACATCGTGCGGAATACTCAGAGAATACTCCCACGAAGAAGCTTCATAGAAGAACATGTCCCACCAGGGAGTGTACCAGGGGCCTTCAAAGGTGACGGGGGTATAGGTAAAAGTCGGTTTTTGTATCTTGGATTTTCCGAAAGTGATTTCATCCAGCCAATTACCCTTTTCATCACGGGGCAGGATAAAGCCTTTGGCACCGGCATGTTCATAATCGTCACGCCAGAGATTCTTCCAATTTCCGGATTGTTTCAGGTAGTGTTGGTAAAGATCCTCTTTTCCCAGACCTTTGGCAACCAGGGCGATGGCATAGTCACAATAAGAATATTCTACGGTGCGGTTTCCGGCGCGGGGGATGCCGTAGGGGATATAGCCGAGTTCCAGATAGGGTATCAGTCCGCCACGCCCTTCCGCTTCATGGCGGTCGCCGGGGCAGACGGTTGCATCTTTCAGCATGGCTTGCAGACCGAGTTCATAGTCTATTCCTTCCAGACCTTTTACGAAAGCATCGGCTATTACGATTTCAGCATTCGAACCGCCTTGGGTACGACCATTGCTGTTACCGCTACGGGCGTCGGGCATGTAGCCGTCTCGTTTGTAGATGTTGATAAGTGAACGGACGATGTCTGTTTCACGTTTCGGGTCTATCAGGGTGATGAGTGGAGTAGAAGTGCGGTAAGTGTCCCAGATGGCGTAGAAGTCATCGTAATAAGGTTCGTCATCTGCCCAGAGAGGATTCTCTCCACTGCGGTCTACAGGCATAATCATGGTATGATAGAGGCCGGTGTAGAACATACGTTTTTGTGCTTCGGGGGTGCGGGGAGAGATTTCAATTCTTTGGAGTAAATCTTCCCATTGGGCCAGTAACTGTTTGTGTACAGTTTCGAATGACCAGTGAGGAATGTCAGTATGGGCATTCTGACGTGCTTTCAGTGAGCTGAGGAAGGAGATACCTACTTTCAGTTGTATAACGTCTTCAGAAGAGTTGAAGCGCAACAGGGCTCCGGTCTTTTGATGTGAGTCGTATTGGAACTTCTCATCTGTGATCTTATCGCTTTTCCAGGTAGCTGTATTTACGAAAGGCTTGTCGGTTTCTGCGTAAAAGTAGACTGTATAGGCACGGCCATTGTTCCATCCGCCGCGAATACGGGTGTAGCCGATGACTTCATGGTCGGAGACGATTTGTATTTCGGAACCTACGAATTGCTGAGCTTCGCGGGCATCGGGTACGGGGCTTTCACCTAAGAAGAATCCGGCATCGATGGCCAGTGATTTCAGGGAGTCTTTGGGGTAGGTGAACCGATAGAACGATGCTTTGGGGGCGGTGGTAATTTCTGTTTGTATGCCGGAAGACTGGAATTGGGTGGAGTAATATCCTAATTTTATTGTTTCGTCCTTGCGATGGTCGATGTGGTTGATGCGGTCCATTCCGTTGCAGAAAGGCATTACAAGGATGTTTCCGTATTTGGGGCCGCCACCTGTTCCGCTAACGTGTACTTGGGAGAAGCCGTCCACCTGTTCGGGCATGGGCAACCAGCCGCTGTTGGGACGTGGGGTACAGTCCGGTGAGGGTTTCACCATTCCGTAGGGGCAGGAAGGACCGATGAAGACACGGCCCAGTCCCTCGGAACCGATACGCGGATCGACGTAATTGGTAAGTCCGGTATCTTGTGCAAAAGTATTTGTTGAGAATAACAATAGGAAGGATAGTGTGATTAGTTTGGTTTTCATTGGTAGAAGTTTTTGTTTGAATGAAAAAGCCAGGCACTGCAACTGACTAATTTGGGTGTATCAGTTGCAATGCGGGGCTTTAGGTTTTAGAAACTCTAAAAGAAAACAATTACTTAATATCCGTTATTTTGTTTCCAATTGGTGTTGACATTCAAAATGTCACGACTTAACGGTAACAAGCGGTTGGTCAAAGCATTGGCATTCGGGTTCAAATACTTGAAGCCCCATTCGCGTTCGAAGTCACCGAAACGAATCAGGTCGTTGCGACGCCAGTGTTCATCCAGGAATTCACGTCCACGTTCATCGAGGATATCCTGCAATGATGGGGTGGAAGATATCGTGGGAGCATTTACATACGAACGAATCTGATTAAACAAGCTTTGAGGGGTGTCTCCGTTGGTGGCGGATGCACCACGAACGATGGCTTCGCACTTCATCAATAAAATATCTGCATAGCGGAAGATAGGTATGTCGTTACTCTGGTTGCGGCTATGGGCATTCACTTCTTCTACGTTGGGGAAGAATTTGATGGATTTATACCCTTGAACCCATCCGGTTAGATTTTTACCTGTATTGAGGTCTCCATCTTGTGTAGCCAGTGTAATCTTTTTGGTGAAAACGACAGGAGTGCCCTGATAAGTGTTGCGTACATTCGTCTTTTCACCAGTTGTGGCGTCGTACTGATAAACATCAAATGTCTCTGCATTCGCATCACCGGCAATCACATCGTTGCGGCGGTCGCCCGGCAGACAGAATAATTCTGCATATTCTGGAGTTAGTGCCATGTTGCCACCTACGGAAGAAGCCAATGGAACAGAGTAAAAGCCGTTATCTTTCTGTCCTTGACGCCAAGTGCGGAAACGGGCGTACGTCATGCCTGTCTGGGTAATAGCATCGAATGGCATTGCATAGATGAAATCTTTGATATGTGGGCCGTTGTCATACATGAACTTCTTTTTGTAATCGTCGCTCAAATCAAACAAACCGGATTTAATTACATCATCACACGCTGCAACACAATCATTCAGCTTTTCATTGGTAGCGGTAGATGACCAACTGGCACTGGTGACATCTTGCGTATAGACATTCCAATTGATGTATAGCTTGGCAAGAAGAGCGTCTACCATCCAACGGGTGGGTGTGCCGTAGGTTTCGGAAGATACTTCCGTAGGGCAGTCATCGCGCACTTCCAGCAGTTCGGTCTCAATCCAACGGGCTACATCGGCACGTGGAGAACGGTCTACTATTCCATCTGCTCCCAGTAATCGATAGTCAATGATGGGGGTGTCACCCCAATTGTCCATCAGCAAAAAAGTATAGAAAGCACGCGCTGCACGTACAGGGGCGGAAACCGATACATTTTCGTCTCCCAAATCCATGAGAATTTGGTTACATTTAGTTATACCACCTTGAATTTCGCTATAAACGTTTAATTGGTTTTTGCAGGCATCCTGATCTACACTGTGAAGTGAGAAGTTTGCCATGTCGCGGTCATTTAAGTAGTCACCACCAAAGCTGACTGCTGTATATTCATCAGAGTTGCATGAGATACCTTCATCGTAGCGACGGCCAATGGCATCGCGGAAGGCGAAATAAGCATTACTGATTCTAGCTTCTATAGCGATTTCCGAATCAGTGGGATATTCCGTATAGACCGATTTGATGTCCACGTCCAGGTCAGTGCAACCGACGGTTGCAAGTGCCATCAGGGCACTGGAAATAATATATCTTGTTTTCATATTTATGTCTTCTTTTAAGAGATTAGAAGTTAATATTTACACCAAACATAAAGGTGCGGGTACGGGGGTAAGTGGTATTACGCCAGTCGATACCCGGCTGTAAACCGCCAAGATTGATTTCAGGATCGACACCCTTGTAGCCGGTCAATGTAAACACATTGTTGCAGGTAGCATAAATTTTCAGACTGTTTACCCAGTCGCCCAGTTTACCGAAATCGTAGCCCAATGATAAAGAGGCTAGACGCAGATAAGATCCATTCTCGATATAACGGTCGGAAGGAGCTTGTGCACGTGTATCGGTAGCCTTTTGCATGGTAGCCACTTCGCTTAAGATATTCTTACCTGTATTGAGCAGAGTTACGTTATTGTAGAAAGCACGTGTGGCATTGAAAATCTTGTTTCCTGCAATGCCCTGAAAGAAGGCGGTCAGTGACCAATTCTTGTAGTTGAGAGTATTGTTCCACCCGAAGGTTACTTTGGGTTGTGCGGAACCAGCCTTGCGACGGTCGCCGTCGTTAGGAGAATCGGTGGTGCCTACCAGATTGCCGTCTTCGTCATAGTCGTTGAAGACGGAACCGCCTGCCTCGTTGTATCCTGCCCATTCCCAAAGGTAGAACTGTCCTACAGGACTACCAGGCATCAGGCGTTGCACGTTAGTGGTGGCATAACCTCCCAAATCCGGGTTGCCATAGTCTTTGTAATTTACTGAGTAAGTATCATTAGACAGCGATTCCACGTTATTTTTGTTGTGTGAAATGTTCAAAGTAGTGCTCCAGGTAAAGTTTCTTGTTACTACAGGGGTGGCGTTGATAGTCAGTTCGATACCTTTGTTGCTAATCTCACCTACGTTCGCAGTCATTGTGCCGTAAGGATAACGGTTGGTAGAAACTGTATAATCAAAGATCAGATCTTTTGTGCGCTTGTCGTAGTATTCGATGGTACCGGTCAGTCGGTTGTTGAAGAATCCGAAGTCAATACCGACGTTGAACATGCCTGTACGCTCCCATTTCAGGTCTGGATTAGCATTTTTGGTAGCGGCCAGTGTACGGTAGCTGGAGGATGATCCTGTGACGGGATCCACGTAAGTGAACCAACCCGATGCACCGTAAGTTTGCTGTGCGGTATAGGCGTCAAATCCCAGTGAGTTACCGCTTACACCATAGCCTATGCGGAATTTCAGGTCATCAAACACTTTCTGATTCTTCATGAAATTTTCTTCTGTAATGCGCCATGCCAATGATACGGAAGGGAATGTACCCCAGCGGTTGTTCTTGCCGAAAGCGGAAGAACCATCGCGTCGTATGGTAGCTTGGAACAGGTACTTGCTGTTAAAACTGTAGTTTACGCGGCCATAGAATGAAATCATGCGCAGAGTGGAAAGTTTGTTGTCGCTATTAATGCCGTCAATATCCATATTGTTGGCCAATCCCATATTGTAATATTTCAGGTAATCGTCATAAAAGTTGTATACAGTTAAGCCGAAGCCATCATTATCATCGTTCTGCTCCCAAGAGTAACCGGCCATCAAACCCAGTTTGTGTTTGTCGGCAAATACATGGTCATAATTGACGTAAGTTTCCATCTGCTTCTTGATGTTTTCCTTGGTGCTGCGTGAAGCCTGACCGTGGCGGGAAGAGATGTTGGGAAGTTGTGACTGTGTAGTATTGTAGTTACTGTAAATATACTGTTCGTTTTGATAAGAAAGATTCAGATTCCAATCTAGTCCGTCAATGATGTGAAGGGTTGCTTTGGCAATACCTTGCAACATTTTCTCTTTTGTTTTGTACTGATCTTCATAGACCATTGACAGCGGGTTATAACTTTGTGAGATACTTGTATTAGCGTACCAGGAACCGTCTGCATTCTTTACAGGAACCAGCGGATTGTAATAGTACATGGCATCCAGTACACTCCGTCCCTGATTTTCGGTTGAGGCCGTTTGTTTGTTGGTTATGCTTGCATTTACACTAACCGACAAATCCAGATGATCTTTCAGAGTTTTGGTTTGCAAGAAAGAACGGGCTGTGATGCGATCCATTGAGGTTCCTCTCACAACACCTTCTCGGTCGATGTAGTTGAGAGATGCACTATAGGTGGTTTTTTCATTGCCACCGTTGATGGAGATATTATGATTGTGGCTGAAACCGGAACGCAATACTTCATCCTGCCAATTGGTGTCGGCCGGGTTGTTTACATCGTAGTAGGGGGAAAGGTCGACATTATTTGCGTTGGCATAGGCCAGAAGTTCGCTGGCATTCATCATGTCCAGAGTTTTCAAAGTATTATCTATAGCTACATAACCACTGTAGTTTACATTGGTTTTACCATTCTTGCTACCTTTCTTGGTGGTGACAATGATTACACCATTAGCGGCTTTTGAACCATAGATGGCTGTGGCACTGGCATCACGAAGAACATCGATGCTTTCAATGTCTTCCGGAGCAATAAGCGACAGGCTGACGCCCGGGACGCCATCGATTACGTAGTATGGTTCCATGGCTGCACCCTCGCGTAAAGAAGATGTACCACGCAGAGAGATAGATGCCGAGCCATTAGGGTCACTGGTATTGGCAATGGTCAATCCCGGAACTTTTCCTTGTAGCAGTTGCGCCGGATTAGTGTAGACACCTACGTTCAAATCATCTGCTTTCACTGTTGTGATAGAGCTGGTAACATCCTTACGCGTCATGCTACCATATCCCACTACTACTACTTCATCTAATGTTTGGGAATCTTCCTCCATTACTACATTAATAGCGCTTTGGTTCACTTGAACCTCTTTTTTAGTAAAGCCAATGAAAGTAAATATGAGGGTTTGCCCTCTTTTCACTTCTATAGAGTATTTACCGTCAAGATCGGTGATACAACCATTGGTGGTGCCTTTTTCTAATACATTGACGCCTGCCAATGGCTCACCGGATTTGTCTGTAACAGTACCGGTAACCTTGTTCTGGGCAAATGCTAAGGTACTACTTAGCAAGAACACTACAAAGAGCACGCTTTGCGCAAATGTTCTTTTTCTTTTTAATTGTACATTCAGCATAAAATAAAGTTTTAGTTATAAATTATGTTCTCTTCTTCTGTATATTTATAAATATTATTCTGGCTGCAAAAGTAGGCTGTACTTATTACAGATATATTTCAAGTGTATTACAAGATTATTGTAATATTTTGATATACAATTAATTGAGATGAATGGAAGACAAAAGGATATTTGCTTTATATTACTATCTTTGGATAGATGTAATGTAAAGAATAAAGGCGGTCGTTCCATGTTGTCCTTTATTATAAGTGACAACTTTGGGAAAAAACGGGATAATGTCTTTGCCTCCATAGTATTTTAGATTTTGATTACTGCAAATCTAAGCCAATGAAGTTATAGTTAGGGAGAAAATGATGCAAATTAGGGGGAAAATAGTGAACTATTGTTTTTTTCTGGATTATCCCGCCCAGTCTTCTCTATCCAGATTCCTGTATCCGATGGCTTCTGCCAAATGTGAGGGCTGTATCAGGTCACTGTTTTCAAGGTCGGCAATGGTACGTGCCACTTTTAGTATACGGTCATAGGCACGGGCGGAAAGATTAAGCCTGTTCATCGCATTTTTCAGTAAGGCAAGACCTTTGTCATCCGGACGAGCATATAGGGAAAGTAGTTTGCTGCTCATTTGTGCATTACAGTAAACGCCCGGAATATCTGCATATCTGTTTTCCTGAATTTGTCGGGCGGAGATTACACGCTCCCGTATGATGGAACTTGCTTCTCCCGGATGTGCATCGGACATTTTCTCAAAAGGTACAGGAACTACTTCAATTTGTAGGTCGATGCGGTCAAGTAGAGGACCAGAGATACGATTCAGGTATTTTTGTACTTGTCCCGGACTGCATACACAAGCTTTTGTCGGATGATTGTAATATCCGCAAGGACATGGGTTCATAGAGGCTACCAGCATAAAACTGGCAGGGTATTCCACATTGCTTTTCACACGGGAAATGGTGATCTTTCGGTCTTCCAGCGGTTGGCGGAGGACTTCCAGTACGCTGCGATTGAATTCTGGCAATTCGTCCAGAAATAAAATACCATTATGGGCAAGGCTGATTTCTCCTGGTTGTGGATAACTGCCTCCACCCGTCATGGCCACTGTGGAAATGGTGTGATGTGGATCGCGGAACGGGCGTTTTGAAATAAGCCCCGTATTGTTTTGCAGTCTTCCTGCCACAGAATGTATTTTTGTAGTTTCAAGGCTCTCTCCCAGGGACAGCGGGGGAAGAATGGATGGTAATCTTTTGGCAAGCATGGATTTTCCGCTTCCCGGGGCACCAATCAGAATAATATTATGTCCCCCTGCCGCTGCCACTTCCAGTGCACGTTTTACGTTTTCCTGTCCTTTTACATCTGCGAAGTCCAGATCAAAGCTACTTTGTTGTGCATAAAACTCTTCGCGGGTGTTGACGATGGTAGGAGTGAGTTCCTGCTTCCCATTGAAGAATTCTATTACCTCTTTGATGTTTTCAACTCCATATACTTGAATCTGATTGACTACAGCCGCTTCAAGAGCGTTCTGTCTGGGTACTATGATTCCCTCGAATCCTAATTCACGTGCTTTGATGGCAATGGGCAGAGCCCCCTTGATGGGTTGCAGGCTACCGTCAAGGCTCAGTTCGCCCATCATCAGGTAGCGGTTCAGCTTATCCGGTTGGATTACTTCTCCGGCGGCAAGCATACCAATGGCAAGTGGGAGGTCATAGGCGGAACCTTCTTTGCGGATATCAGCCGGTGCCATATTGATGATGATATTGCTGGTAGGTATCCGGTATCCATTCACTTGTAGCGCGGAAATGATACGTTGGTGGCTTTCTTTGACGGCCGAATCCGGTAGTCCGACAAGATAGAACATACAACCTCTTGAACTATTTACTTCGATGGTGATGAGAGTTGCGTCGATGCCTTGCACAGCCGCTCCGAAAACTTTGATTAGCACGTGTTTATTAGTGATTAGTGGTGAGTGATTTCTCCTTTTCTTTTTCAGCAATCTCTTTTAGCTTGTTCTCAATTGCTTTTTCATCCAAATTTTTACCTTCTATTCTTCCCGTAGGACTGAAAAGTATATTGGTAGGAAGCGTCTGTATGGCAAATTGTTTGATAATCTCTCCGCTCCAGCCGGAGAAATCACAGACTTGTTCCCATTTCAGCGTATCCGCTTTGATGGTTTCCTGCCATTTCTTTTTATCAAGATCGAGAGAAACGCCCAGCAATGCGAAGTTCTTATTCTTCTGCTCTTTCTTATAAATACGGCGGAACATGGCATTGTTTGCACGGCTGACCGTATCCCACGAAGCCCAGAACTGTATGAGCAGGTACTGATCTTTAAAGTTGGAGCGACTTATATCTTTTTCTTCCGCATTGCGTAGTCGGAAGTAGGGCGCCGATTTCCCTACAGCTACTTTTTCTTCTTCTTCAATCCGCTTCAGCAATGCATCCATAAAGGGACGGTCCTTCAGTTCTCCGGTCATACGGTCGGCCAGTTTCTGGATTTGTGTCAAATCGGGTTGAGGGTTTTGCACAAAGTATTTATCCAGCAGATAGATACTGGCTAATGAAGCAGGATGTTCAGTAATGAAATTCTCCGCTTTCTCTTCCAAAGCTTTTCCGGACGGGGTACCCAATCCTTTTAGTTCCTGGTTGAAGTCTGTTAATTCTTTATTGGGGGCATTGCCGCTGATTTGTAAAGAGGATAGTTCGGCCATGGAGCCTTTTATTTGTATCTTATTCCCTTTATTCAGGAAAAGCGGATACTCTGTTCCATCGCTGAATAATAAGATTGTGGTGACTAACGTATCAGCAGAAAGTGTCGCGGAGAATTTATCTTTTTCGGCAATCAGTGTATCCATGCGGTCATGCATTCTGTCCGCACCATATAAATAGATGGTATCATTCCCCAATCCTTTGATTTCTCCACTGAGGCTGATACTATCGGTCTTCTTTCCACCACAGGCAGAGAGGCCGATTAATAGAAAATATAATAGACAGACGTTCTTCATCTCTAAATACTTTTTTGCGAAAGTACGGCTTTTGCAGATAATAAAAAAGAAATGCCCGACATTTCTCAACGCCGGGCATTCTACAGATATTTATTTACTACTTAAAATCACTAATCGTAATTAGTGAAGAGCTTCTTACTGAATGATGCTCATGAAATCTGCATTCGTGAAGTACTTAGCAAATTCCAGATCAGAAGCTGCTTTCTTAGCTAATGAAGAGTCTTTAGCTACAGCGCTCTTCAAGCTGCTGGTAACCATAGAAGAATTGTTAGTTCTTGCACCTAATACAGCCATCAGGTACTCAGTATAAGCGTCTGGCTTTTCTACACTTGCCAAAGTATTTTTAGCTTTGTTGTAGTCCTTAGCCAGGATCTGAGCCAAAGCAGCACTGTTAGATTTCGTGTTGCCGAATGCGCTTACAGCTCTGTCATATTGACCTTGAGCGATGTACAGGTTACCCAGAGCTTCGTTCAGTTCTTTTGCACCGGAAGCTTTACTCAGGTAAGTTTCAGCAGCGGCTTTATCACCTTTTGTCAAAGCGATCAAACCAAGGTTCATGTTAACTTCAGGAGCATCCTTGATAGAAGCTGCTTTCTTGAAGTAGCTTTCAGCCTTGTCAAGGTTACCTGACTGGTAAGCCAGTTTACCTAAGTTATTGTAAGCACGATAGTCGTTCGGATAAATCTGAGTAGCTTTAGTGAAGATTACTTCTTGTTTAGCCGGATCGTTAGTCAGAGTAGCTGCGTACAGCAATTCTTCCAGACTCAGCTGCTTAGCATCTGTGTTAGCCAGATTAGCGATTTCATCATCAGACTTACCAATGATTTCATAATTCAAAGTCAGACGAGAACGACGCAATTGCGGCAAGATTTCGTCAGCTAAGTTCTTGTAAACAGAAGAAATGTTCTTGATTTCCTGCTCTCTTTGTTCAGGATCAGAATACATAGACAGAACGCGAAGGATCAGTTCTTTATCTTGGATATTAGATTTAGATACCAATTCCTGGAAACCTTCCCAGTCCTGAGCAGTATATTTTGTATCGATTGCAGCGTCAATTTTTGCTTTCTTCAAGTTCTGGTTGATAACCTTTGCAGTGTTGTCCTGACGGTTTTCGGCCAACTTAGTGTTCAGGCTTACACCGCCATCAGGAGATGCATAAGCAGAAACTTCGATGTTGCTGATCTTCTTGTTAACAGCACCGTCTACGTTCTTCACTTCTTCGTTGAATTCCTTAGCGGTCTTCAATTCACCGGCACGGACATTAGCTTGCTGAATCAAGAACATGATGTTAGCATCGTGTTTCTCCTTGATGATACGTTGGAAAGCGTCGTCACCGTTGGCAGGAGTAGCGCTGCTCAGCGTCTGCTCAACCATTTCAGAGGTAGAAATCACACCATCAGCTACTTTCACAGCAGGAATAGTTACTGTTTTGTTACCGATTGTGGCTTTAAATTCCAGATATAACTCTGATTTTGCCATTTCGGGAACATAATCGAAAGAAGTCTTCATAGTGTAGTTACCACCCATCTTGTATGAGATGGTCTGGTCGTTACCTTCTACTTTTTCTCCTTGGAATACGGCTGACTGTCCTTTAGCTTCTCCACCGTTCCATTTCAGAACCGGAGTTACTTCTACTACAGCTTTCTTGTTAAAATACTTTTCAGGGAATTTTCCGTTGATAGTGGCGGGAACTTTGCCACCAACAGCTTCAAGAACCTGAGGGGTCACGGTGAAATAATCAGAAGATAATTCACCCATTTTGCTGCTACAAGATGAAAGTGCAACAACCAGTGCCATTAACAAAGGCAGATACAATCTCTTAGTCATTTTAGGTATAAATTAATTGTTTGTAATTGAAATTAGTCTATTGGTTTCTCTTAGTGCCTATTACCACATGATAATAGCCTCGCAAAGATATTAAATCTCCCGGCACAATCTGAAAGGAATAGCCAATTTTATTATAATTTAATGAAATCCTGTCTCTTTTCTGTACTTGATGTTCCTTGGATGGTGTTCAATGATCTCACTCCGCAACATATTCCGGTCGATATGGGTATAAATTTCGGTTGTTGCGATGGACTCGTGTCCCAGCATACATTGTATGGCACGCAGGTTCGCGCCTCCTTCCAGCAAGTGGGTAGCGAAGGAATGACGGAAGGTGTGCGGGCTGATATTTTTGGTGATACCGGCTTTCTCCGCCAACTCCTTTATCAGGTGAAAAACCATGATGCGGGAGATACTGTTTCCCCAGCGGGCAAGGAATACATAATCTTCAAATCCTTTCTTTATTTTACCAACATTACGGTCGAGCAACCAGTATTTTATTTCTTTGATGGCACGTGGGGAAATAGGGACTAATCGTTGTTTGCTGCCTTTTCCTTCCACCTTAATAAAACCTTCATCGAAATAGAGCTCGGACAGCTTCAGATTACAAAGTTCCGAGACGCGCAGTCCGCAGCTGTATAGAGTTTCCAGAATGGCCCGGTTGCGCTGGCCTTCCTTTTTACTCATGTCTACAGTAGCTATGATGGTGTCTATTTCTTCTACGGTTAGTACTTCCGGTAGTTTAAAACCTATTTTAGGACCTTCGAGCAATTCACTGGGATCATCTTCCCGATAGTCTGCCATAATCAGGAAGTGGAAGAATGATTTTATTCCGGACATGATGCGTGCCTGAGAGCGGGGATGAATGCCGATGTCATGCAAGCCGGCAGCGAAACGTTGCAAGTCGTCCAGAGTGACTGACAGCATATCAATATTCTCTGCTTTCAAAAAACGCAGTAATTTATCAAGATCGGTCAGATAGGCATCAAGCGTATTGGCAGAAAGTGCTTTTTCTAACTTTAGATACTGCTGATACTTCCTGATAATCAGTGCTTCTTTCTCCTTATTTATTGTTTTTTCGTCTAATTTCATTTCTTTTTTCTACCTTTGTTCCCTGAATTTGAATGTTTTCCGGAACGTATCCGATCCGTATCTGCCCCGTATCTGCTCCGTGTCTATAGGCTTGGACTTACTACGGACCTGATACGGAGCTGTTACGGACTTACTACGGAGCAGGTACGGACTTCTTACGGAGTTGCTGCGGAGCTATAGTTCCGGAACAAAGGTATAAAAAATTGTGTTATGAGGATACAAATTATTAATGGCCCGAATATCAATCTGCTGGGCAAACGTGAACCTTCCATTTACGGCAGTGTTACTTTTGAAGATTACCTTGTCGAACTTCGTAAGAAGTATACTGATATACAAATAGACTATTTCCAGTCGAACATCGAGGGAGAGCTGATAGACAAGATTCAGCAAACCGGTTTTGATGTAGACGGAATTATCCTGAATGCAGGTGCTTACACCCATACTTCCATTGCTTTGCAGGATGCTATCCGTTCAGTGACTTCTCCGGTTATCGAGGTACATATTTCTAATGTGCATGCTCGTGAGGCTTTCCGTCATGTATCTATGATAGCTTGCGCCTGCAAAGGCGTTATCTGCGGTTTCGGATTGAACTCTTACCGCCTGGCGCTCGAAGCCTTGACCGGCGACGAGTAATTCGTAATTCATGATTTGTAATTAAACAAAAATAGGTATAAGATTATGTTATTGAAACAGACAAAAATCGTTGCAACCATTTCTGATAAGCGTTGCGATGTTGATTTTATAAAAGGCTTGTTTGAAGCCGGTATGAATGTGGTGCGTATGAACACGGCACATCTCGGCCGCGAAGGTTCGGAGATGCTGATAAATAATGTGCGTGCGGTGTCCAACCGTATAGCTATCCTGATGGATACTAAAGGTCCGGAGGTGCGTACTACCATCTGTGCCGATCCTATCGCTTACAAAGTCGGTGACAGAGTGAAAGTCGTAGGTGATCCAGATCTGGAAACTACCCGTGAGTGTATTTCCGTTTCCTACCCTAACTTTGTGCACGATGTTGCCATTGGCATACACATCCTTATTGATGATGGTGATCTGGAAATGATTGTTGTGGATAAAACGGAAGATTATTTGGTATGTGAGATACAGAATGATGCTACTTTGGGAAGTCGTAAGAGCGTAAATGTGCCGGGAGTACGCATCAATCTTCCTTCTCTGACGGAAAAGGACCGTACCAATATTCTTTATGCCATTGAGAAAGACATCGACTTTATTGCTCATTCTTTTGTGCGTAATAAACAGGATGTTCTGGATATAAAGGAAATTCTGGATGCTCATAACAGTGATATCCGTATCGTGGCCAAGATAGAGAATCAGGAAGGCGTTGATAACATTGATGAAATCCTGGAAGTGGCTGACGGTGTGATGGTGGCTCGTGGTGACCTTGGTATCGAAGTCCCCCAAGAGCGTATTCCGGGTATTCAGCGTTTGCTGATTCGTAAATGTATCCTGGCAAAGAAACCGGTAATTGTGGCTACGCAGATGCTTCATACAATGATTACCAATCCGCGTCCTACCCGTGCAGAGGTAACAGATATTGCGAATGCTATTTATTACCGTACGGATGCTTTGATGCTGAGCGGTGAAACGGCGTATGGTAAATATCCGTTGGATGCCGTGAAGACTATGACAAAGGTGGCTGCACAGGCAGAAAAAGATAAATTGGCTGATAACGATATTCGTATTCCACTGGATGAGAACAGCAACGATGTGACTGCCTTCCTGGCGAAACAAGCTGTAAAGGCTACTTCGAAGTTGAAGATACGTGCGATCATCACTGATAGTTACAGTGGACGTACTGCCCGCAACCTTGCTGCATTCCGTGGTAAATATCCGGTGCTGGCCATCTGTTATAAGGAAAAGACAATGCGCCATCTGGCACTTTCTTACGGTGTGGAAGCTATTTACATGCCGGAACTTGCTAACGGACAGGAATACTATTTCGCAGCTCTGCGTCGTCTGCTGAAAGAAGGCCGTTTATCAGAATCTGATATGGTGGGTTATCTGAGTAGCGGTAAAGCCGGAACACATACTTCTTTCCTCGAAATTAATGTAGTGGGAGATGCTCTGAAGTATGCGGAAGAAAGTGTATTACCCAATAAAAACAGATACCTTTAATAAATAATAAATTAAAAATGAAGAATGAAGAATTTTTGTGCAGTATAGCCTGATTCTTCATTCTTCATTCTTCATTTCTATGACCATAGACGAATATATCTTGCAGCATATTGACGATGAAGGAGATTATCTGAAGGCCCTTTATCGGGACACACACCTTAAATTGCTTTATCCGCGTATGGCATCGGGCCATTTACAGGGGCGGATGCTAAAGATGTTTGTTAAAATGATACGTCCCCATCGTATTCTGGAGATAGGGACATATAGCGGTTATTCTGCTCTTTGTCTTGCCGAAGGCTTGCCGGAAGACGGCATGTTGTACACGTTTGAGATCAATGATGAGCAGGAAGACTTTACCCGTCCGTGGTTGGAAGGTTCTGAGTATGCGAATAAAATAAAACTCTACATTGGTGATGCGTTGCAATTAGTGCCGCAGTTGGGCATAACGTTCGATTTGGCTTTTATCGATGGAGATAAGCGGAAATACGTTGATTATTACGAGATGGTGCTTTCCAATCTTTCTGACGGAGGTTATATTATCGCCGATAATACCCTGTGGGATAACCATGTGCTGGAAGAACACCCCCGCAATAATGACTTGCAAACCATTGGCATCAAGGCTTTCAATGAACATGTAGCACATGATACACGCGTAGAAAAAGTAATCCTTCCCCTGCGGGACGGATTAACAATTATCCATAAGAAGTAATTCAGGATATCGGATATGTGATAGAGACAATCTTTTCCTCTCTCTTTTCTTCTACTTGATAACTCCCCTTGAACGTTTCCACATAGAGGCGGTTGATATTATGCAGGATATGTTGTTCCTGTTCGTCCTCCCAACACTGATAAAGAGGACTTCGCAGGATGATTATTTTCAGGTATTTGTCTTCCTGGCTTAAAGTATATTCCACTTCGCGTTTCTCTCCCTTATATTCTTGAGGGACTGATAAGAGTGAAGTAAGTAATTTCAGGAACCATTTACTGTCAGCCTTTATCTGCAACATTTCCAATTCTGTATTGAAGGTTGATTTCACAATGCCGGGAGTCTCCATATCCACAATCATTCTGGTTTCCCGACATAGTTGAACGGCATCGCATTCTTGAACGGTGAAGCGCATCATTCCTGCTTCAAGGCGTGATAAGTCGAGGATATTGTTTATGAGTTTTAGTAGTTTCGTTGAGTTGCTTTTTACAGCAATTGAATACTCTTCTATTTCTTCATCCGTTAAGTCATTTTCTGAAGATAGTAATTCAGAAAAACCGACTACAGTGTTCAAGGGTATACGTATCTCATAGGTGATGTTATGGAGGAAGCATTCTTTCATCTTGTCAGCGGCTTCCATTCTTTCGAAGGCTTTTCGGGTTTCCTTCTCTGCATGCCGTAACTGACAGCGAATATGATAGGCACGTATAATGACAAAAACTAATATTAGTAATATAATTGTACCTGCACCTACCTGTATATAACGATATCGTTTGGTCAGTTCTTCTTTTTCAAGTAAAGCTCTTCGGATTTTATAGTTGGCTTGATGGGCTTCTTTGTGTCGTTGTAGCATGTCCTGATTGAGAGAATCCCCTTTTATGGCTACCATTTTATACAGGTTGGCAGCATCTTTATAACGTCCGGTTTCCAGCAAGGCGTCTGCTTTTGATTTGAGTAAGTCGTTTTCGTTGAAAGGATCCGTTCCCCTACAGGCGGCCAATGCCAGGTCAAGCTCCCGGAAGCATTTGTCCCACTCTTTAGTGAGCTTATAATAAAATCCCCATAGGCTATGGTAGTTTATATAGGCACCGAGATACACATTATCACTATAATATTCTTCTGCCTTTTTCAGGTGCTGGATTAGTTTTTCCTGGTCTTTAGTAATCATATAGATTTTGCAAAACGATGTTTCTATTTCCAGAAATATTGTTTTGAATGTGTCTGATAGGGGAAGTCCTTTGGACACTTTTGTGAGAACATCCAGTTGCTTCTGATATTCACTGAGGGCTTGCGGATATTTTTCCTGTTTTTTATAAAGTTTAGCCAGATTTCCGTGTATTATTAATAGTCCATTTTCATTGGCCGTAGGATTATTCTCCAAAGCCTGTTTGTATATTTCGATGGCCTCGTCATACCGTCCGGCAAAATCATAGGCCTGTGCCAATGCAAGAGCCGCGATGAAGTTGCCTTTTTTATAATTGAGGCGGGTGGACTCATCTCTCATCTCTTGGGCTTGCATAATGGCATATTCGGTATCTCCCAGCGCACATCGTGCCTGAAGTACGGAAAGCCACATGGTATAGTAAAATGCATAATCCTTATACTGGTAGCTGGCCTCTTTCAGTATTAAAAGCCTTTTTTGCTGATTGAAAATATCTGCAAGATATTCATATTGGCGGCAATAGTCAAAAAGTGCCCATAACTCTTTTCCGTGTATTTGCTTCCGGCGGGCAAGCACAATTGCAGAATCCAGATATTCGGTAGCCGATTCCTGACCAATGTATTGCTGGAATGCATTTCTCAGAAATATGCAGCGGATGGAATCATTGGGTATGGTAGCGGCTGTCTGGAATATGCTGTCGCGCGCTTGCTGCTTCGTAGATGCATGTGTTTCTGTCAGGAAGGGTATGTCTGCCAGAAGCAGAATAAAGAGAATTATTTTTTTCATGCTTTGCCTGCTTGTTTTAATGGGTGAGTGAAGATGAAACGTGAACCGTTCGTATATTCCGGGTCTATCCAGATATTTCCACCAAGTTGGTCAATAATAAACTGGCAGATAGATAAACCGATACCTGTTCCCTGGGATTTCTCGTCTACCCGTTCGAAGCGGTTGAATATTGTAGGCTGTTTTTCCAATGGAATGCCACAACCGGTGTCTGTAACTGAGAATTGCGCCATACCCTCTTCATTTTGCTCTAACCGCAGGATAATACTGCCTTCTTTGGTGAATTTGGTGGCGTTGACTAAAATGTTGATCAGTACCTGGGGCAGGCGGAATATGTCTGTTTCTATTTCCAAAGAAGGCAGTGTTGTTTCGAAAGATAATGCAGCTTGTGTTTGCTTAATCCCTTCTACGGTTTGAATGATTCCTTCGCAAAGAGGAACAGCGTCGCATACCTTTAGGTCGAACTTCATGTTCTTTACGTCCAGGCAGGAAATATCCACTACATCGTTGAGCAGATTGATCAGTAGGCGGGAATTTAACTGAATGATTTCATAACATTGTTTCCGGGTATCTTCATCAATACCGGGGGTGGTCAGTACTTCAGAGAAACCGGACAAGGCATTTAAGGGGGTGCGGATTTCATGACTCATGTTCGAAATGAACAGGCTTTTATTTCGCGTGGATTTCTCTACCTCCTCTTGTGCCTGCTGAAGCTTCAGTTGCGATTGTATTAGCTTTCTACGTTGTTTTCTTAAATATACAACGCAGCCTATGGCAATGGCAATAAAAAACGGAAGGATGATGAGAGCTAATGAGAGCAAACGGTTCTGTTGCTGGCTGTTGGCAAGTTCCAGCTCATCGATTGAGTAGATTTTCCGCATATCCTTTACTCCACGGGAATTGATCTCCTCATAAACGGTATCTGATTTATGACTTAATTCTTTATACAATTTTGCAGCTTCTTCATACTGCTGTTCCTGCATTTTTTCATCTGCATCTTTCCAGCGGATATCCTCTTCTGCATAGGCAATGGATGAGAAAAATAGTAGTATTATCCAAACGTGTACTTTCATAAAGTAAGCTATTTTGTGATGTTGTTGCAAATGTAGTTTTTAATTAATGAAAAGCTACGTTTTGGTGCTAAAAAAAGTATAAATCATGAGTCTAACGAGATATTTGCGTAACTTTGCCTTTAAATATAGATAATTGATTTATGGAAACAACTCGTCAGAATAAAATAGCCCGTTTGCTTCAGAAGGAATTGAGTGACATTTTCCTGTTGCAAACTAAATCCATGCCGGGAGTACTGATCTCTGTCAGTGCTGTGCGTATCAGCCCGGACTTGAGTGTCGCACGTGCTTATCTGAGTATCTTCCCTTCGGAAAAGGCGGAAGAGATAATAAAGAATGTCAATGATAATATGAAGTCTATCCGTTATGAGTTGGGGACCCGTGTGCGTCATCAGCTTCGCATCATTCCGGAACTGAAGTTCTTTGTGGATGATTCACTGGATTATCTTGAAAAAATAGATGAATTGTTGAAGTGAACCTTCCCTTCTACATAGCTCGGCGTTATCTCTTCTCCAAGAAGAAACACAATGCTATCAATATCATTTCCGGCATTTCGGTGTGCGGAGTGGCATTGGCTACATTGGCGCTGGTCTGTACACTTTCCGTATTCAATGGTTTTCAGGATATGGTAGCAGGATTCTTTACAGCCTTTGATCCGGAATTGAAAATTACGATTCGTGAGGGAAAAGTCTTTGAACCGCAGGGGGCAGCATTTCAGGAAGTGCGCTCTTTGCCGGAAATTGGTGTCTGGACAGAGACGCTGGAGGAGAATGCCATGGTGCAATATAAGGACCGTCAGGCTATGGCTATTATTAAAGGGGTGGAAGATAACTTCGAGGAGCTTACGTCTATTGATAGTTTGCTGTACGGTGCAGGTGAGTTTATCCTGCATGACTCTATCGTAGATTATGGCGTATTGGGTGTGGAATTGATATCTGAGTTGGGAACAGGACTTCAGTTTGTTGATCCCCTTCAGGTGTATGCTCCCAAACGGAATGTACGCGTGAATATGGCTAATCCTTCCGCTTCTTTCAATCGTGATTACCTATTTTCTCCCGGTGTAGTGTTTGTTGTCAATCAGCAGAAGTATGATGCACGCTACATTCTTACTTCTCTTAGCTTTGCTCGTAATCTTTTTAATTATGACACGGAGGTGTCGGCTGTTGAATTGAAGTTGAAGCCGGGGGCAGATGTTACGGCTGTGCAGAGAAAGATTACTCGTATCCTAGGTGATGAATTTGTAGTACTAGACCGTTATGAGCAGCAGGCTGATGTATTCCGTATTATGGAGATAGAGAAATTCATATCTTATCTTTTTCTCACATTTATTCTTGCGATAGCCTGTTTCAATGTGATTGGTTCTCTTTCCATGTTGATCCTAGATAAACGCGAAGACGTGGAGACTCTGCGTAATCTTGGAGCTGATGACCGCTTGATAGCCCGTATATTTTTGTTTGAAGGTCGGCTTATTTCCCTGTTCGGTGCACTTTCCGGTATTGTTCTTGGTCTGTTGCTTTGCTATATCCAGCAGCGTTTCGGCATTATTTCCTTAGGTGGTGGTAATGGCAGCTTTATTGTGGATGCTTATCCTGTTAGTGTGCATGTAACGGATGTAGTACTGATATTTATTACGGTGATTACTGTCGGATTCCTTTCGGTGTGGTATCCGGTGCACTATTTGACGCGGCGGTTACTGAAGAAATAATGTCTGTTGACGCAAGTGTCGAACCACTGGTTTTGTACTCAATCTAGCCATTAGTGTATTCATTTTGTATTTTGTGGGTTTAGATATCATTCTGGCAAGAACACATATATGTATCTGTTGTTGAGTTCCTATATTTGCATGTAGAGACAATTTGAGAATTGTTTTCAATATGGAATGTGGCAAAGGGAATTAAAAGGTTTTGTTCTCTTTGCTGCAAAGAAATGCAATGATTAATAGAATTCACCTAAAAATCTTTTTATTTATGGAACGACGCACCTTTCTTAAAATTTTGTCATCAGCAGGTATTGTTAGCTTGGTTAGTCCGACTTTTGCTATGGAAGTTTGTAAAAACAAGGTGTCTAAATCTTCTTCAGCTCTTCTCGAATCCGCTTTTCGTAATCCGCCTTTCTCTTCCGGAGTTTATACATGGTGGCATTGGATGAATGGTAATATAACTAAAGATGGTATAACCCGTGATCTTGAAGCCATGAAAGCAAATGGTATTGCGGGGTATCAATTGTTTGAAGCAGGAAGTGGCATCCCTATTGGTCCGGTAGAATCGCTTAGTGATGAATGGGTAGATCTTATTCTGCATACGCTCAAAGAATCAGAAAGGTTGGGTTTGGAGTTTGCAATGCACAACTGCCCCGGTTGGTCATCCAGTGGTGGTCCGTGGATCACTCCAGATAAAGCTATGCAAATAATAACGTGGAGCGAAACTAAAATAACGGGTGGAAAACAAGTCAGGATTCAGTTACCCACTCCCAAACATATGTTTGATTATTACATAGATACATATTGTTTGGCTATTCCGGCAAATATGAAAGTAATACCTAGGTTGTCAATTCTTGAATTATCAAATAGGCTTGATAAGGATGGTGTTTTAACTTGGGATGTTCCTACTGGTGAGTGGCTGATTATGCGTTTTGGACAAACAGCCAAAGATCAGAAGAATAAGTCAGCCCCCTCTAAATCAACCGGATTAGATTGTGACAAATTCAGTACAGAAGCACTGGATTATCATTTGAATTGTATGTTTAAAAGGCTGATGCCTGCAATGGAGAAAATAGCCAAACATTCTAAGATCGGTTTGCTAATAGATAGTTATGAAACGGGTGACCAGGATTGGACTTCCGACATGCCTGCCTATTTTGAACAAAGTCATGGGTATGAACTGTATCCATTCTTACCCGTATTAGCCAATAAAATAGTTGAGAGCGAGGAAAGTACAAAGCGTTTCCTGTTTGACTTTCGTCGAGTTAGAGCTGATATGTTTGCTGAACGTTACTATGGTCATTTTCAAAAGCGATGTAAAGAGAAGGGTATAATAACTTATACTGAGCCTTATGGAGGCAATATGATGGAAGAATTACAGGTGGCACAACAGCTTGACATTAATATGGGGGAATTCTGGTGTGGTCAGACTGTACTTTGGGCAAATTATAAGTATAATCGTACCGTCAAACAAGTAGCTTCAATAGCACATACGCTTGGTGGAAAGGTAGTTGGTGCCGAGGCTTTTACTTCTGAACCGGATGCGGATAAATGGTTGCAGTATCCATATGCTCTAAAGTCATTAGGTGATTATATGTTTACCCGAGGGCTTAGTAGAATTTATTTTCATAGATTTGCCCACCAACCACACCCTACTGCTGCTCCGGGAATGACGATGGGGGCGTGGGGGCTACACTTTGACCGTACCAATACATGGTGGAAACCGGGAAAAGTATGGATTGAGTATTTGAACCGTTGCCAGTACATTTTCCAGAGTTCAACTTTCTATGGTGATATTCTTTATCATAATGGTGATGATAGTTTTGGTAGCACTATTGAACCGGAACAAACCCTACTGGCCCCTCCGGAAGGATATGATTATGATATGGTAAATACTGAAATGCTGGACAAAGCACATATCAAGGATGGAAAGATTCTTTTTCCCGCTACACGTTTTGATGGCTATAAGCTCTTAGTGTTGCTTAAATCGGAAACAATGTCATTACATACGTTGCGGATACTGGCCCGATTGGTAGGTGAGGGAATGGTATTGGTTGGGCAAAGGCCACTGCATACCTTAGGTTTGTGTGATGGAGAGAAAGAGAATGAGTTTGCTGCACTGGTGCAAAGAGTCTGGCAGCACCCGAACGTGCATGAAGGAAAAGATTTGCAAACCATTTTTAACCGGTTAGGTGTGTCTCCCGACTTTGTTTATCATTCTGAAGCAGGAAATTCATCTGTTCATGCTATCCATTATCAACAAGAAGGAGCCGAGATATACTTTGTTGCAAATCGTAAGCGAGCGCATGAGAAAGGAACGGCTCATTTCCGGATAAAAGGTTATATTCCGGAGTTATGGGATCCTTATACAACTGAAATTCTACAGTGCCCGGTCTATCGCACTGATAACGAGGGCGTAGAAATACCTCTTAATCTAACTCCTGCAGGATCCATGTTTGTTGTTTTTCGTAAAGTTGAGAAACAACGGAAGTACACAGATGTGAAATACAATGGTGTTTCTTTGTTTCCGACTATTGGAAATGTAGTGAAACAGGATTCTTTGTCTGCAAATTTTAGTATTACTTGTTGGATAAAGCCTGAGGTGGATATAGCCATGACGGAAGAACAGGAACTCGGTGATATGCGTGCCCGTTTTTTTGCTATTTATCCTTTGGAAGGAGAGCGACGGCATGGAAAAGGACATAGTTCCCTTGGGTTGTCAGTAGGTCGGAATGGAGTCGTTGTCTATGAACGGACTATACATAATAAGGCTGTATACCGAAATCCCAGACCATTATCGGGATGGACCCATTTTGCTTTAGTTTATCAGGATAACACACCGCATCTTTGGATAAATGGAGTATATGCCGGAGCAGGAGCAACTTCAGACACAATCGTGCATCTTGAAACATCTCATTCGGATTTGTTGTGTAAAGCGGATGCTTATGAAGGAGGACTCTGCAATCTGTGTATCCATCCTTCCAGTATTGACAAAACAGAAATAACAAACCTTTATCAAAAAGGGATACCTGCTCCGTTTCATCCAAGTGAGCAGGTACTTTCATGGTTACCCAGTCATCGGTTTGTTGCATGGCAGGCTGGTGTTTATGAGTTTATTGCAGAACGTACAAGTATCCGTAAGCATGTTGATACTCTTCCTACATGTATTCCGTTAAAAGGCCCTTGGACTGTTCGATTCCCTCAAAATATGGGAGCATCTGAGGAAATAACTTTAGCCAGATTGCATTCATTACATTTAGAAGAGGATTTTGGGGTTCGTCATTTTTCGGGAACGATGACTTATCTCTATTCGTTATCTATAAATAATATCTATTTGCAGGACGATATTTGTTTGCGCTTGGATCTAGGTCGAGTAGAAGTACTTGCTGAAGTATTGGTGAATGGAAAACGTGCTAGTATTTGTTGGGCACCTCCTTATGCCATTGATATACAGCAGCTATTGCACGAAGGAGATAATCTGATAGAAATTCGTGTAACAAATTTATGGGTCAACCGATTGATTGGTGATGAGTATCTGCCTGAAGAGAATGTTTATAATTATCAGGATATTCCAAATAAATATTCTACATTGCGCAACGGTGGTATCAAGAAACTTCCTGAATGGTATCTACAGGGTAAACCAAAGCCTGCAGGAGGTAGAATTGCATTTACAACTTGGAAACATTATGATAAGACTTCACCTCTTGTTGAATCTGGTTTATTAGGACCAGTCACCTTAACAGTTGGGAAAATAGAGAGTCTGAATATATGAGGTGCTCACTGAATATAAATTTGAGGCAAGAATGAATATTATTTTCATTCCTGCCTTAAGTTTTTGGTGTATATACAGGCTCTTTTTAGTTGAGAGAATCGTCTTTATATTTATTGCTCTCTCTGTATTCTTTGGGAGTTTGATTGTATCGTTTGCCAAACTCTTTATAGAAATGTGACCGATTTGTGAAAGCTGTCCGATACATGATTTCCTGTATAGTCAATGTTGTAGTTAATAGTAATTTGGCAGCATAATTTATTCTTTGTTCTTTGATGAAATCTTTAGGGGGGAGTTGATCCAGATTCTTAAACTTGCGATATAAATTTCTGCTGCTGGTTTGCATGGCTTCTGCAAGTTCCTCCGGACCAAATTCAGTGTTGTCCATATTTTCATTGATTAGTTCAACAGCAGTTTCCATGAATTTTTTGTCTTCCTGTTGTAACAACTGTCCACCACTAAATTCAAAGGCACTTGCTGAAGAGTTGTAGTATTGCTTTAATTCTTCCTGCTTTTTTAATAGTTGTTTGATGATACTCCTAAGATATTGAGTATTGAATGGTTTGGGGATGTAAGCGTCTGCTCCAGATTCTATACCCTCAATTTTTTCATCGGTTGTATTTTTTGCAGAGAGGATAATTAATGGAATATGCATTGTATGTTTGTTGCTTTTGAGTTGTTTGATTAAGGTGATTCCATCTATTTTGGGCATCATAATGTCTGTAATGATAAGATCCGGTGTCTTTTGTTTTAATAAAACAAGCCCTTCTTCACCATTTTCTGCCGTTAAAATGGAATATTCATCGGATAGTATATCTTTTAGCATCCACAGTAACTCTTTGTTGTCATCTATCATCAGAATGGTTGTTTCTGGTTGGTTGAATTCCTTTTCGTAATCACCTCTTTCAGCTGTTTCAATATTCGTATTGTTGCTTAGAGGTTCGGATTTAGGAGTTTCATTCAATACATGTTCGGCTTCTTCTGTTACTTCAAGCTGTGGTAGGTTCACTATGAACTGAGCATATTGGTCTATTTCGCTTTTTACTTCAATAGTACCTTGCAGTAGTTCTACCATACTTTGACAAATGGCAAGTCCTAAACCATTTCTGGAAGAAAGTCCTTTAATGCTGTTCTCCTGAATGTTATCAAGTACACTGTACCGGTTAAATATAAGTGGAATATTCTCTTTACAAATTCCTTTTCCTGTATTATAGACTTGAATATTTAGTTTATCTACCTCTATTTTTATGGATATACGTATTGTTCCATTTTCGGGGCTATATTTAAATGCATTCGAAATAAGATTATTTAGAATCTTAGTAAATCCGCTATAATCACTCTTCCATATAATATCTGGACTGATATCTGTTTCCAGATGGATTTGATTTTGTTCTGCCAACTCACCAAATGAATCTATAATGTCTTTTGCTAATTTGCTGATATTCAGTTCTTGTATATGGCATATTTGATTGCCAGTTTCCATGCGACGGAAGTCTATTACTTCTTGTATCAGGCTATTGAGACGCTCTGTATTTGATTTTATAATCTGGGCATATTTTTTAATGAAAACATCACTGTTCTCATGCTGCAGAATTCTTTCGCATGGACCATAAATCAGGGTAAGTGGTGTACAGAATTCATGTGTGATGTTGGTAAAGAAACGTAGTTTACCTTCATACATTTCTTCCTTATATTTTTCATTTAACTTTTTGGACATGGCGGCTTTTCTTCGTTCGTATTTCCGCCGGATATAATGCCAAAATCCCAATCCTACCCCAATAATCAATAATACATATATTATCTGGGCTGTAATACTCTGATACCAAGGGGGAAGAATGATGATACGGATACTTTTGATTAAATTGTCATTGCTATTTCCTCCATCATTGTATTTTACTTTCAATGTATAATCTCCGGGAGGGATATTTGTAAATTGCGCTTCATTAGAGCGTGTATCCATCCATACATTATTGAAATTTTCAAGTTTATAAGAATATCTGCAGTTCTCGCCATTAATAAAGTCTGTGGCTACAAAAGAGACTGCAAAGAAATTCTGATTATGGTTCAACACGATATTTTGAGAATTACTATCTTTTTTCTCAAACTCATGAATGTTATATTCCTTATTGAATATTCTTACTTTTGTAAAGTGAATATCAGGCACAAAGTTGTTTTTCTTTTTTTTCTCTTTTTTTATCCAGACTACGCCATTTACTCCTCCAAAAAAGTATCTGTTGTTTATTTTGTCTTGAAAATATGCATTATCACTAAATTCTGTTATATCTAAGCCCGTTCTATGATTAAAGTTCCTGAACGTATTCTTTTGGGAATCAAATAATATAATGCCGGTATTGCTGCTTAACCATAGATGTCCTTCTTTGTCTTCAATAATTCCGTGTATTGTATTATTGGGTAAACCTTCATTCTCATTAAAATTCTTATAGTCATAATTACCATTAGATGAGATTTTCAGTTTGGTTAATCCATAACTTGTACCTAACCATATATCTTCATGTTGGTCTTGATATATGCATAATATATCACTCATGGGGGCTATACCATTTCTATCAAAAGAAATGAAAGAATAATTTTCAGTGCGAGAATTTAATCTGATGACCCCATTACCACGCATTCCAATACAAATAATGGAGTCATTTTCTGGATATATAGAATATATTTGATTGTTTTTCTGTTTATGAGGAACATCAAAATTGAATGCTTGAATCTTTTTAGCTTCAAGGCCTTGTTTCTGTTGTTGAATGTTTATTTTTAATAAAGTATTTCCTGCACCTACCCACAATAGTGAGTCGTTTGTTTCACACATGGAATGTACATGGGAGATATCTTGATTAGTATTGTTAGCTAATGAGTGAATTTTATTGTCCGAAAAAGAGTAATAATTTAATCCAGGTCCATTTGAACCGATCCATAAAATTGGATATACATTACTTGGTGCAAATGCAAAAACTTCATTATTCGTAAGTCCTTCTTGTGTTGTAAGGTGTATGACATTATCATTTGAATACTCTTTTGAAGTATCATAATGGTTGATCTTTATTATACCATTGTCTTTGGTTCCTAACCATAGAGTATTATATTTATCAGTGTAAACAGCGCGGATCGGCCTTTTCTTGCTGATCGGAAGTTCATTGAGCAATATATTAGTAAATGTATATTCGTCTTTTGTCCAGGCATATACCCCCTGCCCATCTGTACCAATCCAAATAATATCTTGTTGTTTATCTTTCCATAAAGAGAATATACCACAATTAATGTTGAACTTCTCTGCTTGGTAATTTTGTTCAGCCATAAGTCGTATAAGACCATTTGTCTCAAATCCGATAAGAACATCGTTGTCATCAAAAATAATGGCTCCAATTTTACCACTTTCCTGAATCAATTGCTTTAGCTTTCTGATAAAATGTAGTTTTCCTTTTTCTTTGTAAAATATGTTTCCTTCAGAATCCACCATAATTATTTTCTCGTCACTGTAAAAGGCATATTTTATAAGGTGGGGATGTGTAAAGTCCGGATGTCTGACAATTTGAGGATTATTTGTTTTTTTCCCGGATATGGTATACCTTTCCATTATACCTTTATGATTAATCCATATCGTATCTTGAGAATCAACAATAAAACTTGATACATTGTCTAATTCTTTCTCTTTATAGATAGGGAAGTTTATAAATTTATTGTCTAAGTTCGAATATAGAGATAATGTATTTGGTCTATTGAATACATATAAATAGTCTTGATTGTCTTTGGCAATATATGAATTTTCACCAAATTCATTATAATATTCCTCTATTGCATTACTTTTTTGCGATAGTTTGTTTAATCCCCATTTAGTGCTAATCCATAGGTAGTTATCTGTTTCTATGATTTTTCTGATGACATTGCTTGAAAGGCTATTTTGATTATTGATATCTGGCTTATAGACATATATTTTTTGACTATCATACATGTTGAGTCCATCATAAGTACCAATCCATAGGAATCGTTTCTCATCTTGAAATAAGCAAGTTACGGAACTGTTTGATAGACCGTCACGATTACTAATTTGCCTAAGGTTATGTGAACTGATATTTTGTATAGAACAAAATAGTAGCAACAAAGATATTTGAATATAATATTTCATGAGTAGTAGTCTTCTTGGCATTAATAACTTTAACTGGTCAACAAAGATAGTGCTCTGATCGAGTTTTCCCAAATTCTATTTGGTTGAATTTCTATTTTAATAAAATGAGATTTAGTTAAAACTTAAGTTTTATGATTGAGGGGATAACTCCCGTTAAAAGGCAGTTGTATTCGATTTCGCCATAAATGTATTCTCTTTGCGCATTGCGGATATAAGCATGATATTGGCGAGATCTTGTATATATGCGTATCGCTTATGCGCTAATTTTGCATGTAGAAACAACATTAAACGTTTTCAATAGTGTATTAGTTTTTTTTTATGGGTATTGAGAAAAGATACTATATTATTAATTTCTAAAAATAACGATGAATATGGAAAAACACTCTTTAATTTTTGGAGGTATTGCTAAAAAAATATCATTAGAATACTTTTTGATAATTTGAGTTTTGGTGAATTATGTATACTGATACTTTAATGGTATTTATCTTTTTAATAAATGCCTTTTAAAAATAGAACCAATTTAAAATATATTAATATGAAAAACATTTTTATGCTAACAAACAAAAGTGAACGAAAAATAGGAGGAAAAAGGTTTTCTGTAATCCTACTATTGTTGTGTTTATCTCTGTTTACTGTTTATGGTCAGGGAAAGAAAAATATTAAAGGATTAGTCACTGATGAGAAGAATGAACCGTTAATAGGAGTCAGTGTAGTGGAAGTTGGTACTTCTAATGGTACAATAACAGATGTAGATGGAAAGTTTGAAATAAATGTTTCATCAAATTCGACTTTAAAGTTTAGCTATATTGGTTACAATGTTCTTGAGAAAAAGATTGGTACGCAAACGGTGATGAATGTTGTTTTAACTGAGGCTGCCTCAGAATTGGATGAAGTTGTAGTTGTAGGCTATGGAACTGTAAAAAAACGTGATTTGACAGGCTCTGTTACTTCTGTTGATTCTGAAAAACTCTTGCAGAGTCCGGCATTATCTGCAGCGGAGGCTATTCAGGGTAAAGTTCCGGGTGTATTGATACAGAACACAAGTTGGACTCCGGGAGCTACTCCGTCTATTCTTATTCGTGGTACACGTTCTATCAAAGCAGGCAATGATCCGTTGTATGTTGTGGATGGTATTCCTATTTCAACAGCTCCTAATTTGTTTGCACCTGGTGATATAGAATCAATAGAGGTGCTTAAGGATGCCTCAGCTACTGCTATTTATGGATCCAGAGGTGCTAATGGAGTTATCATAATCTCAACGAAGAAAGGTAAGAAAGGGAAAGTGCAGGTTGACTATAATGGCTATTATGGTATTCAGACCATTCAAAACAAGTTGGAATTAATGGATGGAGCAGAATATGCGGAGTATGTGCGTGAAGCTTATAGAGCAGCTGGACAATACGATTCAGCACTGCCTAATATGGAACTGGATAAAACATTACCCTCGTTTACTGGTGATGATTATACTTGGCAATCTATTGCAATGGCTTATGATGAAAACGGTAATTATGATTCCAGCAAAGTACGTTCCGGTGCTTTGTGGTGGAACGAAGTAGAACGTACAGGTATAGTGACTGATCACCAACTCGGCATTAGAGGAGGAGGTGATAAAATGCAGTTTGCTTTTAATACTACATACTTCAAGAATGAAGGTATTTATAAGAATCAAGATTACTCACGCTATACAGTAAAGTTGAGTGTTGATGCAGAAGTGACTAATTGGTTGAAGATAGGCGGACAGTCGCACTTCAGTCATTCATTACAGAATAGAGGTTCTAACTTCCAGGATTGTTGGCGTGTGAATCCACTTGGACGATTGTATGATGATGATGGAGTTCCTACATTGATGACTTCAGGAGGTGATTCTCAATGGTGGAATCCTCTTCAATACTTAGAACCTAACGCAGTGGTTAATCCTTTGAAAATTAACCGTTTCTTAGGTAGCTATTATGGGGAAATCAAGCTTCCATTAGATGGACTTAAGTATCGTGCAAATATTGGAATTGATTTTCATTCTCGTCAGGATTATTCCTTCTTATCTTCAAATGCAAGACAGGGCAATCCTAATCAGGCAAAAAATGCTACTCAACAAACTTATGCTTATACCTTTGAAAATCTGTTATTTTACGATAAGCAGTTTGGAAAACACTCTATCGGAGTTACTTTATTGCAATCTATTCAGCGTAATAGAACCGAAAGTTTAAGTGCTACTGTTCAGGATTTACCTTCGGATGATCTGCTTTTTAATGATATTGCATCAGCATTGGATATAACAGGGTATGATAGTAATAACCAAGTATGGAGCCTTGCTTCTTTCATGGGACGCTTGAATTATAATTATAAAAGCAGGTATTATGCTACATTCTCAATGCGTTATGATGGCTCTTCGCGTCTAGCTGATGGACACAAATGGGTTTCTTTCCCTGCTTTTTCGTTAGCATGGAGAGTAAATGAGGAAAACTTTCTTAAGAATTTTGATAAACTTGATAATTTGAAATTGCGTTTTGGATATGGTGTAACTGCCAATACTTCTATTAATCCTTATCAAACAAAAGGATTGTTATCAAAGAAGTACTATAATTATGGAGAAAATATGGTTATCGGTTACACTTCCTCTAGTTTACCGGATAAAACATTGACTTGGGAAACTACCGGGCAATGGAATGTAGGGGTTGATTTCAGTTTTTTCCGTGGACGTTTGAGTGGAACAGTTGATGCTTATCTGCAAAATACACATGATTTGCTGCTTGACCGTCAGTTACCTGCTGTCTCTGGCTATACGAGTGTACTTACTAATGTTGGTAAAACAAGAAATAAAGGTATTGAGGTTAGTTTGTCTACGGTAAATATACAAAATAAAGATTTCACATGGTCTACAGATTTTATGTATTCAACTAATAAGGAAGAAATTGTAGAATTGTATAATGGAAAAGTAGATGATATAGGTAATAGCTGGTTTATAGGTGAAGCGCTTGGAGTATATTATGATTATAAGAAAATAGGCATCTGGCAGGATTCTCCGGAAGATCTTGCTGAAATTGAAAAATATAATAAGAATGGTCACAAATTTGCACCAGGAATGATTAAATTGTTGGATATCGATGGAGATCATAAAATTACCGCGGACAATGATCGTATGATCCTTGGACAAAAACGTCCCAAACATATTTTTAATCTTAGCAATACATTTGTTTATAAAGGCTTTGATCTGAATATTGTTCTTTATGGAACCTTAGGCGGAATGTTGAAAAATGCAGTTCGCGTGAATCATCAGTCCTATCGTAATAATAGTGTGAAATTTGATTATTGGACTCCAAACAATCCGACTAATGCTTATCCTCGCCCTAACAGACTGTATGATAATATAGAGTATGAGTCCTCATTGTATTATGAAAAATCGGATTTTTTACGTGTAAAAACGATAACATTAGGGTATACATTGCCTAAGAATCTGGTTAATAAAGCAACTTTATCTAATTGCCGATTATATGTTACTGCCCAGAATCCTCTTGTATTTACAAACTATACAGGAGTCGATCCGGAAGGAGCAGCAACCTATGCTTCACCGAGTGTAAGCAGTTGGATATTTGGTGTGAATGTTTCTTTTTAAACTAATAAAATAAGAATAAAATGAAAGCTGTAAAATATAGAAAAAGTATCGGCATAATTCTTACGATAGCTTGCGGGTTTACCTCCCTAACAAATACTGGTTGTGATGATTTTCTCTCTGAGAAAGAAGTTCCCCGTATCACAAGTGATTTTTATAAAACAGAACAAGGCATACTGGCTGCTGTTGATGCTACATATGCTTATATGCGTTTTGGAGTTGGTGGGGAGTTCTCTAATGTTCTTACAGAGTTAGGTACTGACCTGATAACAGGTGCAGAGGGAGCATTAAGTTATCCGTATAACTTATATAGTGCAACTTTGTCACCAACAGAATCGAAATTGTATAGTTTGTGGGAAAATCATTATAAAGCTATCGGAGTGACAAATCTTGTCTTAGACGCACTGCCGGAAGCAAGTATATCGGAGGCTGAGAAAGAGAGCTATGGTGCTGAAATGAATTTCTTTCGTGCATACTTTTATTTCGATTTAGTTCAGCAATTTGGTAAGATCCCTTTGGTCACTGAAGCAATACAAGAACCTCAGACAGACTTTAAACGTTCTTCTGTTGCAGATGTTTATAAGCTAATTGTTAGCGATTTAAGATATGCAGCAGAACATCTCAGGGAATCAGCTACAGGTACGGATCAAAGTAAGGCTACTAAATATGCCGCTGCTCATTTATTATCTAAAGTTTATCTTACACGTGGTAGTGCGATAACTGATCAGCGTGGGCAATTGTCAACTGATATGGATAGTGCTTATTACTATGCTAGAAGAGTGATAGACAGTTCTAAATATACTCTGTTAAATAACTATTCAGATTTGTGGGATGTTAACAATATGGGGAATAGTGAGGTTATCTTTTCTATTCAGTTTACTCTTGATCCGATATATAATGGAGATGGGAACAAATCTCACTTATATTGGGGGTCATGGTATGAAGATCAACCTGGTATGATGCGTGATATAGCTAATGGTCGTCCTTATCGTTTTCATCGTGCTACCAATAAAACGATGTTTGAGTTGTTTGACCGCAAAAATGATTCCCGTTTTTATAAGAGTTTTAAATGGACCTATTATTGTAATAAAGCGACTTCTTCCTTGGCTATAGGAGATACTGCAATCTATTATAGCTTAAATGCTCCCAAAAATAGAACATATAAGTATAAATATTTTCAATGGAATAAGAATGATCCAAGTAAAAATAACAGATATTATCCTATTTTGCTGAAATACGAGGATCCATTAAGAGAAACAGCAAATGAACAAAAAGGTGTACGTGAATGGGTACGTATGCGTCTTGGCGAGACTTATTTGATTGCTGCGGAAGCGGCAGGTCGTAAGGGGGACTATAATTTAGCTGCTGATTTGATTAATATTATTCGTGAACGTGCTTCCTGGAAAGCTGGCGAGAAAAAGGTACCTCAATATTGGCTAGAAGAAGGTGGTGAGATGGAAAATACAGAATCTACTTATGAAAATATAAAAGTGACGGCAGATGACCTGAAGATGAATTTTGTAGATTTTATGTTGGATGAAAGAGGGCGTGAGCTTTTAGGTGAATATACAAGATGGGAGGATCTGGTGCGTTGTGAGAAATTAATTGAGTATGTAAAAAAATGGAATCCTGATGCAATGAAGAATATTCAAGAGTATCACAAATTGCGTCCAATTCCTCAAAAGCATATTGACCGACTGAATCCTCGTGGTTCTGATGAGGAAGAACAGAATCCTGGATATTTCTAATTATAACTAAATAGTTATGCAATGTAAGGAGTTAGTTCATTATTGAACTAACTTCTTATTAAAGAGATTTTTATTTTTGAAAATTAAAAAACTAACATTTAATGCCGTGAACTTGACTAAATTTTTGAAAGGAAGTGCAATTCTTTTATTGTTTTCCTCTTTTGTTATTTCCTGTCATGATAATGATGTGATTGAAAAAGAAGAAGATAATCAGGACCCTGATACGGAAGAATCTATCAATTTGGCTTTAGGAAAGACCGTCGAAACCAGAATTAATAGCATAACTGGCTCAGGCTCTAATACTGAAAAAGCTAATTTAATGACTGATGGTGATTTAACAACATATTGGGAATCTGCGGACTCATATAAACATTCTATTCTAATTGATTTAGGGAGCGTACAAGAAGTATCAAAAATAGTAGTGCATTGGATTGATGAACGTGGATGTAATGCGTATAGCCTCAATTTTGGAAAAGAAAAAGATAAAATAGTAAGTGTTATATCCAGGAATGATGTAGAAGAAAAAGCAGTTAGTACATTTGAGGGTTTTAAGGAAGAAGCTCGCTACGTGGAATTGGTCTTACGTGGGAGATTAGGCTATACTGGCGGGTATAGAATATCCGAGATCGAAATTTACAATGAGGATAATATAGAGTATACCAATACACCTGAGGAACAAAAAGCTCTTGATACAATTACAGAGCGATTGATTGCTAGTTACTTGAGTGATATACCAGATGATAAGAATATTGAAAGCTTCTCAAAGTCAATGCAGGCAGATGGTTCATGGACGGATATTGACTATAATGATCAAATATCTGCTGATGGCTGGAAACCGAATGGTCATCTTAACAGATTAAAAGCTATGGCACTAAACTACAAGCATCCTGAAAGCAAATTTTTCAATGATGCTACATTGTTACAACAAATAGAAAAGGGGTTGTTATGTTTTAAGAAAAAGGCACCTTCCTGTTCGGATAATTGGTGGTATAATGATATCGGTGCCCCTCAAGCTTATATGATACCACTTCTGTTGTTGAAGGGACATATTTCACATGAAAATATGCTTGTGGCAGCAGCATATTTGAAAGATAAGATTGAAAGTTATATAGGAGGTGGTAAGAATTTATCGTGGATTGCTGAAATCGCAATGCACAAAGGGTGTGCTGAGGATAATTATTCAACAGTACAACACGCTTTTAAGGCGATTGCTTCCACATTGTCAATTGTTTCAGAACAAGGGAAAGAGGGGATTAAAATAGATGGCAGTTTCCATCAACATCATGCCCAGATTTATTCGGGAGGATATGGAATGTCGCTGACCGATGACGTTTCAAAATTTATGGAAATGTCTGTTGATACTCAGTTTGCAAATGAATTTACTCTTGAAAAGAAAGAAATATTTCAGAAACTACTTTTAGAGGGACATCTTTTACTTAGTTTCCGAAACTCTATCGATTTTGGAACTAGAGGGCGAAATATATCACGTCCTACGTCTGAGTATACTACAGTTCCTGTGGATGTCTTGGAAAGGGCGGTCGTTGGCGATCCTGCCAATGCCGGGATTTATAGAGCATGGATAAATCATATAAATAGTGGAACCGCTTTTCCTAAAGCAAATGTGAACAAACATTTCTGGAAATCAGATATGATGACACAACATGGTGAGAATTTCTATATGTCCGCAAAAATAATATCAAAGCGTACTTATGGAACAGAATCCTTGAATAATGAAAACATAAAGGGGTATAATCTTCCTTTAGGAGCTACGAATATAATGACAACAGGTAAGGAGTATGATAATATATATCCGGTCTGGGATTGGACTCGTATTCCTGGTACAACTGCTATTGGTAATCAGGATAAGACGTCTTTAGAAGGTTATCAGATTGGTAATAACGAGTTTGGTGGAGGCGTTAGTGATGGTGTAAATGGAATTATTGCTTATAAGGGTAAATACAATGAATTGCAAGCTAATAAAGCATATTTTTTCTTTGATAATATGATGTTCTGTATAGGCAGTGATATTTCCTATGTTCAGAATGATAATGTTCTGACTTCTGTAGAACAGAATTTATTGAATGGTGAGGTTATTTATAATGATGGGCAAGAAAAGCAACTGCCATCAAACAGTAATATGCAATTGAAGCAATTGAAATGGGTATATCATAATAACACAGGGTATATTTTTAGAGGAACAGATAATGTTACTATACAAAATATGTCTCAAGCAGGTTCTTGGAAAGATATCAATGCTACAGGAGAATCGGGGCTTATAGATAAGAATGTTTTTAGTGTCTGGATAAATCACGGACTTAATCCGGAGAATGCCAGTTATCAATATATTGTTGTACCGGATAAGTCTATAAATGCATTTCGGGATTTAGCTGAGCAAATAGATCTTTATATTGCACAAAATGATGGTTCGGTTCAGGCTATACGTGAAGGCAATAAGTATGGATTTGTTTTTTATAAAAGCGCCAGTACAAAGATGGACGATGGTTTAGTGATATCATCTGATAAGCCTTCTATTGTCTTTATTGAAAAAAAAGGTAACACTTATACTATTGCTGTGTCAGATCCTACATATACACAAGCAAATGTAACGTTAACTCTAAATAAAAAGATGATAGAGAAGAGCGGGGTTACTATAACAGAACAAGGTAGCAATATTATTTTTACTTTGCCTGTGGGCGATTACGTAGGAAGTAGTGTTGTAGATGTTTTTACCGAAAAATAATAAAATTATAGATATATGAAGAAGTTGCACTTCATTATAGTTGTACTACTTTTTATCCGAACACCTGTTGTATTGGGGCTGGATATAAAAGGTGAAAAAGAAGTACCTGTTACTGTTACTGTACTTTCCGATTATCGGTTACATACCATCATACCTTCTGACTTTTTGGGATTTAGCTATGAAATGTCTCAGTTGACCGATAACTCCCGTTATCTGCATCCTGATAATCTTGTATTGATTCAAATGATGAAGAATTTAGGAAATGGCGTTTTACGATTAGGAGGAAATAGCAGTGATAAGATTTCATGGACAGGTATGCCACGCATTGATTATATGAGGAAGGATTCTTTAACTACTACAGATGTAGATACTTTTTCAAAATTTGTAGATTTAACTGGATGGAAGGTTATCTGGGGACTGAATCTGGGAGAGAATAATCCTGAGAAAAACTCGGATGAAGCTGTATATGTAGCAAAACGATTAAAGAATGCTCTTTATGCTCTTCAGATAGGTAATGAACCTGATTTATATTACAAACATCTGCGTCCTGTAAATTATGCAATAAGCGATTATGAAAAAGAATGGTTTCTACATTATACGAAGATAAAAGAGAGGTTACCTGACATTACTATAGCAGGGCCAGCAGTTGCTGGGGATATCCGTTGGTTTGAGTCTTTCTTGAACAGTTACTCTTCCAGAATAAGTTTGATGACCGGACATCATTACAATTCACCAGGTAAGAATGCTACAGTAAATTGGAAAACTATATTGGAACCGGATAATCATTTATCAGGTTATTTGCAAGTATTGAACTTTTTATGTCAAAAACACGGAATTACTTATCGTATGGCAGAATGTAATACAGTCTCTCAAGGTGGAAAAATAGGAGTGAGCAATGTTTTTGCTTCTGCTTTATGGGCGTTAGACTATATGTGGAGTGTGGCTTTGAATAATGGGGTGGGAGTAAATTTTCATGGTGGTAGTGTTAGTAAGTATGCACCTATTGTAGTGGATGAGAAAGGAATTCCTACTCCTCGTCCTATCTATTATGCAATGCTTGCTTTTAAATATGGAAGTGAAGGTGGTAATATTGTTCCTTCTGTGATTTCACCTTCTGTTCCTAACAGCAGCGTATATGCTTGTGTCAATGGCAAAACATTGAAAGTTACACTTTTAAATAAAAGTGAAGATGATATTTCCTTCACAGTTCGGCTGAATGACACCCCTGCTTCGGTTCAGTTGCTTAGACTTACAGCACCGTCTCCGATTTCTTCATCTGGAATACGTTTTGCCGATGCCGAAGTAGAAGCTGATGGAAGTTTTCAACTAAATATGAGAGAGAAATATCAACCACAAAATGAATATGTTAAAGTCTCCGTTCCGGCAATGAGCGCAGCGGTGATGATTATAGATAAAGAATGATTATGAAAAGGTTACTACTTATATGTCTGGTGCTATGCTTTTGGGGAGAATACGGCTATGCTGTAGAGAAACAGAAAGATATAGAGATTTTATATAATAGATTGTTGGAAGAATATTTGTCGGATTCGGTAGACGTTTCTCAAGCAGAAAAGGATTTGGCTGTTATGCAAACTGATGGTAGCTGGAAAGATATTGATTATAAGACAGTGACTTTCTATTTCGATGCAGAGCGTCATCTCAAGAGATTAAAGAACATGGCATTGGCTTATAGTAAACCCGGAAATAAATTATTTCATGAGCAGGAATTGCGAAAGAAAATAATTCTTGGGTTAGATTATTTCCGGATAGCTAATCCAGATTCTGGAAATTGGTGGTACCGGGACATCGGTGCTCCTTCCCAATATATGATTCCTCTTCTTTTGCTGAAGAAAGAGTTGAAAAGAGAAGATGTGACGAGACTTTCTTCTTATCTGGTTGATAAGACAGATAATATGGCCCATAAAGGAAAGAATAGAACATGGGTATCTGCAGTCTTGATACATAAAGGCTGTATAGAAGATGATTATGAGTTAATTGCCAAAGGATTTTCTTCCATTGCTTCTACCATATATGTAGAAGAGAAAGATGATGAAGGAATGAAAAGAGATAATAGTATTCATCAGCACCGTCCTCAGCTTTATTCGGGTGGATATGGAATGTCACTACTGTCCGACTTGGCAGAGTATATTACTTTAGCTAATAAAACATCTTTTATGAAGTTCTTCACTTCGGATAAGATTAAGTTGGTATCAGATGTTTTTCTGAAAGGGACACAGATGTTCGGATATAGAATGGCATATGATTTTGGAACGATTGGGCGGGGGATATGTCGCCCGAATTGCTTGAGCAATATGTCCACGCATACATTAGATTTAATGAAAGAAGTTGATCCCGTTCATGCGGAAAATTATGAGGCATGGAAGCGGCATATTGGTGGCGAAGCCTTTCCGGTACCAGGAAATACACATTTTTGGAAATCAAACATTATGACCCATCATGGTTCTGATTATTATATGTCTGCCAAAGTCATATCCGTACGAACAAATGGTACGGAAATGCTGAACGGGCAGAATTTGAAAGGCTATTATCTACCATTAGGAGCAACTAACATAATGACTACCGGTCATGAATATGATGATGCCTTTGTTGTTTGGGATTGGACACGGGTACCGGGAACAACGGCGGTTGCTAATCAGTCGACTGCCGATCTCCGTTGGTATTTGTTTGGTTCGAATCAATTTGGTGGAGGTGTTAGCAATGCTCATAATGGTGTAATGGCTTATGAACATGCTTATCAAGGTGTGGAAGCTCGGAAAGCTTACTTTTTTATGGGAGATGCTATGGTATGCATGGGAAGTGGCATTAAGGCGGCTCGTACTCAGGAAGTTCGTACTTCAGTAAATCAATGTTTGGCAAATGGTGAAGTTACATATGGCTTATCAGGACATACATACCGGTTAACGAATAACTTGTCCGACAAAAATATTGATTGGGCTTACCATGATAATGTAGGGTATATTTTCCCGCAAAATGAGAGTGTAACGTTGAGAAAAGCCAAGCAAACCGGTGCTTGGAGAGAACTTGAAGTAACAGCAAGTGATAAACCAGTAACAAAAGAGATTTTTAGCTTATGGGTTTCGCATGGTACTACTCCGCAGCATGAGGATTACTGTTATATTATAATGCCTGATAAACCTCTTTCTTATTTTACAGATAAGAAGTTTGAGAATGAAATTAAGATTATAGTTAACTCTGAACAGATACAAGCGATTTCCAATGAGAATAAGAGACAGTATGCTGCCGTCTTTTATGAGCCGGGTGAAATACGGTTTGCAGAGGATTTAGTGGTAGCAGTCAATAAGAAAGTTATAATATACATTGAGAAGAAAGACAAACAATATGAAATAGCTGTAGCCGATCCTCTATATAAAGAGCAGTCTCTCCAATTAAGTATGAATGGAGAACAAATAAATATAGTATTCCCTTCTGGTGATTATTCCGGTAGTTCAGTAATAAAACATATTACAGAAAAACATTAATAAGGACGTTCATGAATAAGTTATCCATTTTTTTGCTTCTATTTTTATCTGTCGCATATTCCGTACAGAGCAGTAATACAAACTATGCAAGAACAACCGATAGAATTTGGTTGGACTCGAATGAAATGCATCAGGGAGAATATAGCTGGAAGATGATGAAAGTAAGTGACGTGAAAGCATCTGCTGAGGAAGTTTCGTCGCTTGGATATAATACGAGTGACTGGTTGTCAGCTATTGTTCCGGGAACCGTGCTTAATTCTCTTGTATATAATAAGAAGTATCCTGAACCCTATTATGGACTGAACAATAAAATAGAGTCCAATAAAATACCGGATATATCAAAAGTAGGTCGTGAGTTTTATACTTATTGGTTCCGTACGGAATTTGAGGTTCCGGCTTCTTTCTCAGGAAAAAATATATGGTTGCAGCCTGATGGCATCAACTATCGGGCTGAAGTATGGGTGAATGGTAATTTATTGAGTACGATCAATGGAATGTTTGTTAATGACTACATTAATATAACAGATTTTGTAAAAGTAGGCAATAAGAATGTTCTTGCTGTCAAAGTCTATCCGGTAGATGTGCCGGGGACTACTATGCCAAAGTCTTGGGGAGCTGTAGGTGAATATCATAATGGGGGTAATGGAAACATCGGTTTGAATACTACTATGCTTATGAGTATTGGATGGGATTTTACCTTTATGGATGGTATTCGTGACCGCAATACGGGTATTTGGAAAAGTATATCTATATATAGCACAGGGATATTGGCATTGCGTCATCCATTTGTGAAGTCAGAACTACAGAAGCCGGGGTATGATGTCGCTCGTGAAACCATATCCGTTGAAATTATTGATCCGTTTCATTCGATGGATACGATTAGCGGAGTGGTCAGAGGAGAAATAGTGGGAGAAAATATTGTTGTAGAAAAGCCTTTCAGCATATTACGTGGTGAGGAAAAAAATGTGACTTTCACTCCGGAAGAATTCCCTCAACTTACTATCCGTAACCCACGCTTGTGGTGGCCGGTCAATAAAGGTCCTCAGAACTTGTATGAACTGAAACTGACAGTAAGCGTAAAAGGCGCTGTCTGTGACTCTGTTAAAACCCGGTTTGGTATTCGTGATATAACTTCTGATACAAATACTCCCGATAAATCACGTGTATTCTATGTGAACGGTAAACGTATTTTTATCCGTGGTACAAACTGGATTCCTGAGGGAATGTTACGAACTTCGGATGAACGTACCTATGCTGAGTTGAGATACACCCGGCAGGCAGGTATCAACTTGATCCGCCTTTGGGGAGGCGGTATAGCTGAATCTGATTACTTTTACCAGCTTTGTGACGAACTGGGGTTATTGATTTGGCAAGAATTCTGGATGACGGGAGATACACGCCATCCACAGGATAAGAGTGTGTACCTAAACAACGTGGCTTCTACTGTGAAACGTATCCGCAATCATCCGGCTCTGGCTTATTATGTAGCGTCGAATGAGAGTTCTGAAGTTAGCGGTACGCCTGAACTGCTGAAACTACTTGATGGGACACGTGGCTATCAGATGCAATCGGAATGTGCAGGTGTACATGATGGAAGTCCATATAAACAGGTGAATCCGATGCAACATTATGAAAACACGGCTTCTGCGAGAGGTAGCCGTGTGGATGGTTTTAATCCCGAATATGGTGCTCCGACACTTCCTACGGTAGAAATTCTCCGGGAAATGATGGACGAAAAAGATTTGTGGCCTATTAATAAAGAGGTTTGGGATTATCTGGATGGGAATGGATTCCATCTGATGTCTACCATGTATGCTGACTTGGTTAATAATTATGGGCAATCTTCTTCTATTGATGAGTTTGCACAGAAGGGGCAGTTTGTGGGTGCCATGAACTCAAAAAGTATTTGGGAAGTATGGAATTATAATAAACTTGATTATGGTGACCGTTTCTGTTCCGGTTTACTTTTCTGGTATCATAATTGCCCGGTTCGTCAGGTCTGTGCCCGTATGTGGGATTGGTCGTTGGAACCAACGGCTTCACTTTATCATACAGCTAATGCTTTGGAACCTTTGCATGTACAATTTGATTATCTGAAGAATACGGTATCGGTGGTGAATGATTATTATCAGGAATTTGAAGGTTATACGGTTGTGGCTCAGGTTTATGATATCAATAGTAAAAAGGTATTCGAAAAGTCAGTAAAGGTTGACCTTCCCTTGGATGGTGTGGCAAATGATGTATTGACTATTCGCTTTCCAGAAGATATTTCACAGGTACATTTTATTAAGTTGAGATTGAAAGATGAGAAAGGCAAGGAAGTCTCATCCAATTTTTACTGGCGTTCCAATGATAAGTATGAAGGTAAGGAAACGCTGACCGGACCTACTTCTTCAGGTTTTGAAACATTGTCTCAATTGAAAAAAGCCAAATTGAAGACTACTTATAAGATAAGAAAGAGCGAAGGTAAGTATTTCGTGGATGTTACAGTGAAAAATGTGTCCGGTTCTATCGCCTTTTTCAACCAGTTGCAATTCCTCAATCAGGATTTGAAACCTATTCGCCCTTCTTTTTATACAGATAATTTCTTTTCTTTGATGCCGGGTGAGAGTAAATTTGTAGTTATCGAAACGAATGCAGAAAAGATAATTGAAAAACCGGTGATAGTGGTGAAAGGATGGAATGTAGACCGTAAACAAATAAACAAATGAATACAAAAGTAAAGACAAGAACTTGGATAGCCTTATTGAATCTGCTCTTTCTGTTTACAGCAATCAATGCGCAGCCTGTTCGTCAGCACTTGCATGAAGGATGGAATTTCCGGCAGGCGAGGGGTACTAACTGGTATGAAGCCACTGTTCCTGGAACAGTTCATACAGACTTGATGGATAACAAACTGATAGATGATCCTTTTTACAGGCTCAATGAGCGCGGTGTGCAGTGGGTGGATAAAGAAGACTGGATTTACCGGACGACGTTTGATGTAACCCCTGAGTTGCTGGCAAAGAAGAATATTGTGCTGCATTTTGAGGGATTGGATACTTATGCTGATGTAACATTGAACGGAAAGAAGATTCTTTCTGCTGATAATATGTTTTGTGAATGGCAGGTGGATGTCCGTTCTCTCTTAAAAGAGCATGGTAATGAATTGCAGGTTTATTTGCATTCTCCTATTAAGATAGCTATGCCGAAATGGGAAGCTGTTCCTTTCCAGTATCGCAGTTCGAATGACCAGTCTGAGAATGGAGGTTTGCTCAACCGCAAGATCGGAGTGTTTGTTCGTAAAGCGGGTTATCATTTTGGTTGGGACTGGGGACCTCGTTTGGTTACTTCGGGTATCTGGAGGACCGTTAGTCTGGAAGCATGGGATGAGGCTCGTATAAATGATGTTTTTTATAACCAGCAGTCGGTGACAGCCCAACGGGCCATAGTGAATGTCACGGTGGAAGTATTGGCAGATAAGGAGACAGAAGCAAAGGTAGCTGTGATTAATCGTACGGATAAGCGTACCGAGTGCCGGAAATTGATTCGTTTGAATAAAGGTTTGAATAAAATTCCGGTATCTTTTACCATGAAGAAGCCACGGTTATGGTGGACTAATGGTTTGGGCGAACCTTTTTTATACGACTTTGTAGCAACACTGGAACTGAATGGTAAGCAAGTAGATGTAACAGAGAAAAAACTGGGTATCCGTTCATTGAAAGTGGTAACGGCTCCTGACGAATATGGTGAAAGCTTTTATTTTGAACTAAATGGAAAACCCTTGTTTGCCAAAGGTGCGAATTATATTCCTTGTGATAACTTTCTGACTCGTGTTACCGACTCCATTTATGAAAAAACGATCCGGGATGCAGTCAGTGCAAATATGAATATGCTACGAGTGTGGGGTGGTGGAGTTTATGAGAAAGATATCTTTTATGATTTGTGTGATAAATACGGCATTTTAATCTGGCAGGACTTTATGTTTGCGTGCAGCGTATTTCCTGCTGAAGGCGAATTGCTGGAAAACATTCGCAGGGAAGCCATTGATAATGTACGACGCTTGCGTAACCATAGTTGTATAGCTCTTTGGTGTGGGAATAATGAATGTTTGGATGCTTGGTTCAACTGGAATTGGAAAAAGACATATGACAAACAGAATCCTGCTTATTCGGATATTATATGGAAACAGTTCAAGAATCAGTATTTTGTGACGTTGCCGGCTGTGGTAGAGGAATTCCATCCGGGTGCTTGTTACCGTAAATCATCTCCTTATTCTGATGACAAAGGGACGCGTAATCATACGGTGGGCGATATGCACTATTGGGCAGTTTGGCAAGGGCTGAAACCCCTTTCCGAATTTAATCATGAGCGAAGCCGTTTTTTCAGTGAGTATGGTTTTCAGTCATTCCCGGAATTCGAGTCGATCAAACGGTATGCACCTTTATCAGAGGATTGGAATCTGACTTCGGAGGTAATGATGTCGCATCAGCGAGGGGGAACAGCGGCTAATAAGCATATCAATGATTTCCTTTTGTCGGAATATCGTCAGCCTAAAGATTTCCGTTCGTTTACCTATATGAGCCAGCTTTTGCAGGCTGATGCTATGAAAATGGCTATGGAGGCACATCGGAGGGATATGCCCTATTGTATGGGATCGTTGGTATGGCAGCATAATGACTGCTGGCCGGTGGCATCCTGGTCTAGTCGCGACTATTACGGACGTTGGAAGGCGCAGCATTATTTAACGGTAAAGTCTTTCGCTGATTTACTGGTATCGCCAATAGAAAAGGAAAACACGTTGCAGATATATATGGTATCAGACAGGCTAAAGAGTACTTCTGGTAAATTAACAGTCTGTGTGCTCAGATTGGATGGTAACGGAGTGGTGAAAGAATTCAAGAAACAGATAACTGTTCCGGCTAATACAAGTACAGTTATATGGAAGGAAGCTGTGGATGGGTTATTGAATGGAGAGAAAAAAGAAGACGTCGTCGTACACGTTCTTTATGAGGATAAGACAGGAAAAAAGTATACTAATAATTACTTTTTGGCGAAGCAAAAAGATATGCGTTATGCGGCAGCTCGGATTAATAAAGACTTTGTACCGACTGAAGGAGGGTATGAGGTAACTCTGTCTTGTGATGTGTTTGCAAGAGGCGTTTTCTTGTCACTCCAAGGGGATATTGACAATTTCATATCCGACAATTATATGGATATTTTGCCTGGTGAAACGGTTACGGTTAAAGTGACTACTGAACTACCTTCGTTGCAGTTTGCCGAAAGGCTACAGGTCGTTTCTTTCTCGGATGCAGTGAAACAATAGAATATAAATTTAAGATATAACCATGAAAAAGAGTACATTATTGTTTGTTACTATTCTAATTAGTTTTTTTCCCTTCGGTGACTTATTCGCCAAGGGTAAGGTAAAAGTTGATAAAGCGTTAGAGCATGCTGCTCGTCAGTATATCTATATGAGGAGCGAGTTGCAAGGAAGTAACCAGTTTCCTAAAACGTATGACAAACATATGCAACGCCTGAAAACCAGCAACTCGGAATGGTGGTGCAGCGGCTTTTATCCCGGAACTTTATTCTATCTGTACGAGGATACAGGAGACAAGGAGCTATATGCTGAAGGAGTGCGTATGTTGAAGCTGCTGGAACCGGAACAATACAACGTGAATACGCATGATGTCGGTTTTATGATGTATTGCAGTTATGGCAATGCAAACCGCATTGCTCCGAAACCTGAGTATAAAGATATTATGGTGAACAGCGCCCGTTCGTTGATTTCCCGTTTCAGTCCGGTGGTAGGCTGCATTAAATCCCATAATCGCAAACCGGATGATTATGTTGTTATCATTGATAATATGATGAATCTGGAATTGCTTTTCTGGGCTACTCAGGCCACAGGAGACAGCACATTCTATGATATTGCAGTGAAACATGCCGATACAACTTTGAAGAATCATTTCCGGGCAGACAATAGTCTTTATCATGGACTGAATTATAACCCGGAAACCGGTGAAATAAAGCACTACCAAGGTGGACAGGGCTTTTCCGAAAAGTCAGCTTGGGCTCGTGGACAAGCCTGGGGATTATATGGCTATACACTGATGTACCGTTTTACGAAAGAGCGGAAATACCTTGAGCAAGCCATAAAGATAGCAGAATTTACGCTGAATCATCCTAATATGCCGAAAGACCTGATTCCTTACTGGGACTATAATGCTCCCGGTATACCGGATGCTTTGCGTGATGCTTCTGCAGCAGCTATCAACTGTTCGGGATTATTGGAACTATCTCAGTATGTATCCGAAGAACGGGCTAAGAAATATTATAAGGCAGCCGAGAAAATGCTCCAGACATTATCCTCACCGGCATATACGGCAGAGGAAGGAACTAACGGAGGATTTATTCTGAAACATTCGGTAGGTAATATTCCTTCCGGTACAGAAGTAGATATGCCTTTGACCTATGCTGATTATTACTATGTAGAGGCGTTGTGCCGATACAAATCCTTAAATGATAAACCCTAAAATTAATGATGCCATGATGAATAGATGTAATATAGTTTTGTTTGCAATATCTTTGCTATTTTCCTCTTCCCTTATAGCCGGAACAATTGATGTGACTAAGCGTGGAGCTAAAGGAGATGGGGTAACGGATAATACAATCATTATACAGAAAGCCGTAGATGAATGTTCGAAGAAAGGAGGCGGAACCGTTTTGATACCATCCGGATCTTATTTGATACGTCCCATTGAACTGAAATCAAATGTGAACCTTCATCTGGATTTTGGCACTTTATTATTGGGAAGTACACGTTTGTCGGATTATGATAATGCCTTTCCCTTCAAGGATGGTAGTATGAATCAGTCTTCCGGACTTTTGTTTGCACGTGGACAAAAGAATATTTCGATTACCGGATTCGGAACGATTGACGGACAAGGTGGAAATAAAACTTTTCAATTTGGCAATGATGCGGACGGCGGACCGAAACGTCCTAAGATAATTTATTTTGTAGAGTGCAAGGGCATTGTTGTGACCGATGTCACTCTCCGTAATTCTGCCTATTGGGTGCAGCATTATGAAAAATGTGAAGATGTCACTATCCGTGGTTTAAAGGTATTCAGCCATTGTAATTATAATAATGACGGGCTCGATATTGATGCCAAGAATGCGACTATATCTGATTGCTACATTGATGTGGAAGATGACGCCATTTGTTTCAAGAGTGACCATCCGGAATTTTGCGAGAACATAACGGTTACGAATTGTGTCACAGCAAGCAATTGTAATGCAATCAAATTCGGTACAGCTTCTCATGGAGGATACCGGAATATTGCGGTTTCCAATTGTGTCGTTCGTCGGGCAGCGGAAGATAATATTCGTCATTGGAGTAAACAGCTTGAACATATTTCGGCCGATGTTACCGTTATTTCGGGTGTTGCCATAGAAATGGTTGATGGAGGCATTATTGATGGCATCACCGTTTCCAATATTTCTATGCGCGATGTCCAGACTCCCATATTCATCCGTTTGGGAGACAGACACCGCACTTACCGGAAAGAGGGTGGTGTATTGAAGAATATAAATATCAGCAACATTGTAGCAACCGCAGAAAGCCTGATAGCCTGTTCAATAACTGGTGTGGAGACAAGCTATGTAGAAAATGTTTCGATCAATAACGTGCAAATCAGCTATCCGGGGGGCGGAACCTCGGACATGGTTAGTAAACCTGTTCCGGAAATGACTAAAAGCTATCCTGAGAATCGAATGTTTGGTAATACATTACCGGCCGCCGGTTTCTATGTACGTCATGCCAGAAATGTGAGATTTAATAATGTACGTTTTGATGCGATGAAGCCTGATGTACGTCCGTTATTCTTTTTGGATGATGTTGTCGGGGCAGAACTGAATCAATGTAAAGGTGCCGCTCCTGCTGATGCGAAATTTATTCGTACAGTGCATAGCTCAGGGATAGTAGCTGATGGTAAGTACCTGGATAAATAGGAGTATGTTTATGAAATGCTTGAAACTAATATTCTGTTTGCTTTATCTTTGTTGCTCTTTGGCTGAGGCTAAAGAGGTGCAAGTAGATGCGCAAAAGGAAGTGGACGAAATGACCGGACGACTGGTCGCTTCCTATTTGGAAGCGAAAGTAGATGAGGACATAATAGCGGGTTATGCGAGTGCGTTACGTTCGGATGGAAGTTTTCCGGACCTGGATTATGTAACTGTGCATGAAGGTTCGTCTTATCCGGCCGGCTCTCATTTGAAACGCTTGAAATTAATGGCTATTGCATATCGGAAACCTGGAAATAAGTATTATAATTCAGGAAGACTGTTGAAACAAATAGTTGCAGGTATCGATTATTGGTATAGAGTACGTCCTAAATCCGGAAACTGGTGGTTCGGTGATATTGGTGCTCCCCAAGACTACATGGTTCCGTTGATTCTGCTGAAAGGCAAAATTAGTGATAAGAAGTTATTGCATTATTCTTCTTATCTACAAGATTTGACTGGGAATAAAGGTCATAAAGGCAAAAACCGTACATGGGTATCTGCCGTTACCATTCATAAAGGATGTATTGAAAATAATATTGAGCTGATACGAATCGGAATCAAGTCCATAGCCTCTACTATTAAGATTGTTCCGGAACAAGGTGACGAAGGTATTAAGGTGGATGGCAGTTTCCATCAGCATCGTCCGCAATTATATTCCGGCGGGTATGGTTTATCGTATGTAGATGATATTGCATATTATTTGCAATTGGTGAAAGGAACTGCCTTTGAGCCTTATTTTACACAAGAGAAAAAAGATATATTTATCAATCTTCTGATGGGTGGTCATCGGTTGTTGGGCTATCGGGAAACGTTTGATTTTGGTGCAATCGGTCGTAATATATCACGTCCCGAAGGACTTAGCAATATTTCTCCTGTCACACTGGAATACATGGAGCAGAATGATTCTGATCGTGCTGCTGATTACTCGGCTTGGAAGAAACATCTTTCCGGTGCTCCCTTTCCTGCTCCCGGTAATAAGTATTTCTGGAAATCGGACATTATGGTCCAGCATGGTACCGGCTATTATCTCTCTGCTAAGGTGATTTCTACAAGGACTAATGGAACCGAAATGCTTAATAATGAGAACCTCAAAGGTTATAACCTGCCGCTTGGTGCTACGAATATCCTTACTTCCGGGAAAGAATATGAAGGTATCTTCCCTGTATGGAATTGGAATAAAATACCGGGGACTACGGCTGTTCAACATCAGGACTCTACTCGTCTTGAAGGATATCTGTTCGGAAAAAATCGGTTTGGAGGTGGGGTAAGTAACGGCAAGAATGGAGTCATTGCTTATGAGCATTGCTATAAGGGAGTAAAGGCCAGGAAGTCTTACTTTTTTATGAATGATGTACTTTTGTGTTTAGGGACAGATATTACATCAGATGCTCCCGAGGAAGTAGTTACAACTGTTAATCAGTGCCTTTTTAAAGGCGAAATGGTAGTTGGCCAAGAGGAAGGAACTACATCTGTTTACAGAGAAAATGTATCTGTAAAGAATCCGGCTTGGGTATATCATGATAAAGTTGGTTATTTATTTCCTTCAGGAGGAGACGTAATTGTTAGCAATCCGAAACAAACCGGAGCTTGGAAGGATATTAATATCAGTGGGAGTGGGAAAAAGATTTCTGCTGACATCTTTAATCTCTGGATTAGTCATGGTGTAAAGGCTAAGGAAGGGAAATATGCATATATGGTTGTTCCTGACAAATCTTTAGAGGAGTTCCGGACATTTACGGCTACCCAGAATTATAAGATTATTCAAAATAGTTCTGTGGTGCAGGCAGTTAAGTTAAATCAGCAGTATGCTATTGTTTTTTATCATCCGGGAACAATTGATTTAGGGGAGGGACTTACACTGGCTACTGATAAACAAGTGATTGTCTATCTTGAGCAGAAGGGAACAGGTTACGATATCTGGGTTGCAGATCCGCTTTATAGTCAGAGGGAGGTTTGTCTGACTCTTAATGGTAGAGAAGTGCAGATCGCTTTTCCGGAGGGTGAACTGACTGGCAGTACGACTTTCACGAATATTGCCACTCTCCAACCTTTTGATTTGCAATGTGAATATCTTAGTAATCCTTTAGGTGTTGACATACTGCAACCTCGTTTGAGTTGGAAAATGGGAGCTACTACCTCGGCACGCGGACGGAAGCAGACTGCTTATCAGATTCTTGTAGCAAGCTCCCGAGATTTACTTGATGCAGACCGTGGAGATCTTTGGGATAGCGGGCGTGTTAACTCTGCAGAGTCGGTGAATATTGTTTATGGAGGAGTACCTTTGTCTGCCGGACAAAGATGTTTCTGGAAAGTCCGTTTCTCCGATGAGCATAATCGTTGGTCAGCATGGAGTAATCCTGCAAATTGGCGTATGGGGCTGTTTGCTGCTGATTGGGCGGCACAATGGATAGGCAGTGCAGAAATGGAATCTCAGAGTGTGGGAGGTAAGAAGGTTAATAATGTAATGGCAGATCCCTGGTTCCGTAAAACATTTAATATGTCGGATATTCCACAGGATGCTGTTATTTATGTAGCTTCCATAGGTTATCATGAACTGTATGTCAATGGGCGGAAAGTGGGGGATGCTGTTCTTTCGCCTTCGGTTACGGATCATAAATCACGTGCCCGTTACATGACATATGATATCAAGGGCTACCTGAAAACAGGTACTAATGTTATAGCTTTGTGGCTGGGTACTTCCTGGGCTGTTTTTCCGGCCTATCAGCAGAAGAATAGACCGGCTATTCCGATGGCATTGGTTCAGGCTGAGATCGCATTATCTTCCGGAAAGAAATTACGAATTGTTTCGGATAATACCTGGAAGACCCATGCAAGTCCCAATACCTTGTTAGGTTACTGGGAGGCACATCACTTTGAAGGAGAATATTATGATGCAGCTTTGGAAAAAGATGGGTGGAATACTCCGGATTTTGATGATTCCGGTTGGGCTATGGCAAAGGTTTATTCTACTGACGTTATAGTATCATCTGACCGTACAGAACCTAATCGGTTACTTGGTGAAATTAAACCACTTTCTGTTCAGGAAGTTAGTCCTGGAGTCTATAGAGTTGATATGGGAATCAATTATGCCGGTTGGTTTGAGATGCAGCTCCAAGGCCAACCCGGTGATTCAATTGTATTCCAATTTTCTGAAAGAGAAAAGGATGCTTGCAGCTATGGTATACATAGCATTTATAAAGTTGGCTCCAAACGGAAAGGAGTCTTTTGTAATCGTTTTAATTATATGACCGGACGTTGGGTACAAATTACCGGCCTTCGGTATAAACCGGAATTAGACCAGATACGTGGTTGGATGATTCGTCCGGATTATCGCCGGAGCGGTGGATTTGAATGTGATCTTCCTTTGTTGAATGACATTTATCGTACTACCTTGTGGACGTTTGAAAATCTCAGTCTGGGTAACTATGTGGTCGATTGTCCTCATCGTGAACGTTGTGGATACGGGGGAGATGCATTGGCTACTACGCGCACAGCTTTGGGAAACTATCAATTGGGGGCTTTCTATAGCAAATGGATGGAAGATTGGCGTGATGTGCAAGATCCCGAAGGGAATGTTCCCTATACCGCTCCTACCCGCATTGGCGGGGGTGGACCATCCTGGAGTGGTTTCTGCATTACCTTGCCTTGGGAGCTTTATCGTCAGTATGGAGATGTACGTATTCTTTCGGAAAGTTTTCCCACTATTCAGCGCTGGCTTTCTTTTGTAGAAACGAAGTCGCAGGATGACATGCTGGTACGTTGGGGAGGTAAATGGAGTTTCCTGGGTGACTGGCTTTGGCCGGATGCATGGTCGGAAAGGTCGGCTATGGAGAAACAGGGAAAAGCACTTGGAGATACTCGGGAAACTTTATTCTTTAATAATTGTCACTGGATTTACAGTCTTGAAACTGCTGCACAGATTGCCGATGTGTTGGGAAATAGAGCAGCAGCTTCCGCTTATCGGAACCGGGCATCCAAAGTACGTAAGGCGGTGCATGCTACTTTCTTCAATTCGAACGATAATAGCTACGTGAATGGCTATCCTTCTTATCTTGCTATTGCACTGATGGTTGATTTACCTCCGAAGCATTTGCAGGCAAAAGTCTGGAAACGTCTTGAGCAGGAAGTGCTGGTAAAGCGTAAAGGGCATTTCTGGGGAGGCATTACTGCCGGTTCGTTCCTGTTGCATACTTTATTAGATAATCATCGTAATGATTTGATTTTTGAGATGGCTACGAAAGAAGATTTTCCCGGCTGGGGAGATATGTTGAAGCATGGCAACGGTACGTTCTTTGAAGATTGGCAATGTCGTGGTTCGGGTTTGCATAGTTCCTATTTGTATATCGGTAGTTGGTTTATTGAGGCTTTAGGAGGTATCCGCCGTCCGGAGGCTGGTTATAAGGAGTTTTCCATTGAGCCTTGGATAACAAAAGGCGGTCCCAAGCAAGTACGTTCATACTACAACTCGCTGTATGGGAAAATAGTCTCTGACTGGACGTTGGAAGCCGGTGTGCTGAAAATGGAAATCACCATACCGGCTAATACTACTGCTGTCCTGAAATTATCCGGCATTCATCCTGCTACTTTAAAGGAAGGAGAAACTGCATGGAAAGAGGCGGAAGGAGTCAGCCTGTATTCACAAAAAAGGAATGCTCTATCACTTGCATTGCAGTCAGGTACTTATAGATTCTCGGTGGTGATGGATGAAGGCAGGTAATTGCACTTGCACTTCATCCTTCAATTTCTGCACTTCATCGGAAATACATCATTTCATAACCGGATATGGATGATAATCTGTAATTTTACGGCAGATTCCTATAAATTGAGTGCCGGATGATGAAATACCTGTTAGTAGAAGACGAACGTTTCGCTTACGAAGAGATGAAGCGGATGATGGAGAAGTTACGCCCCGATTATCAGTTGGAGGCATGGACAGCCACTGTGGAGCAGACCGTACAATTTCTGAAACACCACCCGGTAGATCTGATGTTGCTGGATATCCGGTTGACGGATGGAAACAGTTTCGACATTTTTGAGCAGATACAGGTCACGACGCCTGTTATTTTTACTACTGCCTATGATGAGCATGCCATACAGGCATTCAAGGTGAATAGTGTGGACTATCTGCTGAAGCCTGTAGAGGAAGATGATTTGCTGGCGGCATTGAGAAAATTTGAACAGTTCAGGGTTGTGCAATCTCCCGTTACCGATTACAGGAAACTGGAAGAAGCATTGATGAGTAATTGTAAAAAGAACCGTTTCCTTATCCAGAAAGGGGATGCGTATCATTATGTGGAGACTTCAGATATCGCTTTCTTCTACAGTGAAGAAAAAGTAGTCTTTCTGCACACCTTTTCAGATAAACGCTATATTGTGGACTATACTTTGGAACAGATAGAGCAACTGCTGGATGAAAGGACTTTCTTCCGTGTTTCCCGCAATTGCATTGCTAATATCAATTCTATCCGTAAGATATCCAAGTACTTCAACAGTCGGTTGAAGTTGAGCTTCCAGCCTGAATGTCCGCACGAGGTTTTAATCAGTCGTGTGCGGGTTCCTGATTTTCTGAAGTGGGTGGATGGTGTGCTTTAAAATACATTTGGGGATGAAGAATAAATGGTATATCCTGCTTTTTATAGTGCTCATTGCAATTTCTTTGTTTGCATTCCAGTATGTGGCGGAGCTTCTTTCTGACGCTCCCCGGAGCTTAAGTTTGGAAACACAGTATCTGCTCAATTTACCTGCCTGCATTTTTGTGGGGATTGTTGACTTTCTCATCATTGTTATTGTCCATAAGAGGCTGGACAACATTAACAATACAATGAGAATCTTTATCGATTTATTGCTGGCATCCGTATGGGTGAGTTGCTTCGGTATAGCGGCAAATTATATCCTGTCCATTATTCTGGAGGAACCTTGGCCGGAAGATTATGCTCTGCTGAAAATGTCTCTGCCGGTAGTACTTTGGAATAGCATGATTGTTCTTCTGATTGAGATATTCTTTTATCAGCAAAGCCAAATGGAAGCAGAGAAGAAACTGGCTATTATAGAGAAAGAGAAGATTCAGTATCAGTATGAAACCTTGAAAGCCCAGATAAATCCACATTTCCTGTTCAATAGTCTGAATGTGCTATCCTCACTGGCCTATAGTGATGCGGAAAAGACCAATCTGTTTGCTAAAAAGCTGTCAGGTGTCTACCGTTATCTGTTGTTGACAAACAATCGTCCGATGGTTACTTTGAAGGAAGAATTGGCTTTTCTGGAAAGTTATGTATTTCTGGAGAAGATTCGCTTTGAAGATACATTGTTCATCGAGATAGACGAATATGATTTGTATGGAACCAGATTGATCATTCCCGTCAGCTTGCAACTGCTGGTAGAAAATGCGATTAAGCATAACATAGCTACTTTAAAGAATCCGCTTATTATTCGGATAGGCTTTACCGATGAGGGGATTATGGTTTCCAATAATCTGCAATTGCGGAGTTCAGTAGATAGAGGTGGTGTAGGTTTAGGGAACCTGGAAAAACAATACGCCTTGTATGATAAAGCAATTGATATCGTGGAAAGTACTACAGAATTTGTAGTGAGAGTACCTTTCCTCGAATAATCTTCTTTTTTCCTTTTGTTCCATCTTTGGGATAATGAAATTCAACAGGTCTTTCGTGCAGTTCGTCGGAAAAGACTTATACCGGACAAGCTAATCTCTTTTCTTTGCAATAAAATAATCTAATTTATTAGCAATGAGACGATTCTCTTATCTTTTATTTCTGTTGCTCTTGGTGGCAGCAATCGATGGTTTTGCACAAGGAGTTATTAAAACGGAGTATATGCCTGCCTCTTCTTTCAGAGATGAAGCGGGGAATAAATTGGGTTCGGGTGATTTATTGAAATTCACCGGAGCATACACGCTACCCTTTTCGCTGAAGCAGAATGCATCGGGACAGCCTATCATGTGGTCGGCATCGGTAAGAGGAACTTACGCGATACTTAATAATCGACGTATGGCCTTGGATATACATCCGGATGAGGTGTTAAGTGGCAGTCTCAATCTGACGCATGTACGGCCCTTGTCGAAAAAGTGGTACATGATAGCCAGTTTGGGAGCAGGTATTTATTCGGCACCGGATGCAATTACCTGGCAGAGTGTATTGGTGAATGGGGGAGTGATTTTTGTGTATAAATGTAGGAAAAATCTGGATATAGGTGTTGGGGCTGGATTGACGAATTCATTTGGAGTACCTATTGCCATGCCGATGTTCTTTCTTAACTGGCAACTTTCCGGTAATTATGAGGTTAATGTGAATCTCTCTTCCGGTGTTGAAGTGTCCGGGGCAGTACGTTTGGGAGATCGGTTTAAGCTGAGGCTCGTGGCAATGGAAATGGATGGAATATCTTCCGTGATGGATGTAGAGGGAAAGTCGATGATCTATGCTTCAGTTATGATGCGATCCTATCTCTGTCCGGAATATAAAATAGGTAAGAAGTCGTGCCTGTATTTGGGGATAGGAGGCAATTGGCTCCGGTCCGGCGATCTGACTAAACGTACGCTTAAAGGGTTTGTAGACAATATGTTCAGTGATAAAGATGATCCGTATTTCAATCCGACGGTTTACTTTTCTGCCGGAGTGAAATGTGGGTTTTAAACGGAACTCAGGCTGTTCAATAAAAAGTTGGATCAAGTTACTCTCACTACCCTCACTTTTAGTGTGATTCGTTGATAGTTAGGGTATTAAATGTGGTGGTAGTAAAAAATCCGGTGTGAGGGTAAGTGGGCTACTCTCACTTTCGCACTCAACCCATATCCGGATGAGGCATTTATTTATCTCGTATCAGGTGTTATTCTGTTGAAAACAAGGGATATATCTATTCACCCTTAGGAATTGTCGGGTGTTGACCTTGGTTAACAGGCCTATCAACCTTGGTTAACGAGCCGATTAATCTTGGTCGACAGGCCGCTCAACTAAGGTTAACATCCGGTAGCGCTTACTGTGGAGGTGTAAATTGCTTATTGTGGAGATGCAAAACCAACCGTGCAAAGAGAATTAATCAATGGTTTAGTGCTGATTTTCTGCATGAGTAGAATGCCAATACCCGCTCTTTTAGCAGATATGCATATTTTGCTTGTGATTGCTTCGATAACGCCTCTGCCAGTTTCATCTTTATCTCGTTGTATTCATATACGGCCGACTTCCCGGAAGCATACTTCTCCAAAGCATAGCGGTGCGCCTCTTCATTGGCAACGACGGCTTTGGTGGTCGATTTGTATTTCTCCAACGCGCTCACCGCATCCGTATAAGCCTTTTCGATCTCTTTATACAGATTCTTCTTCTCATTTTCCAAAGACAGACGGGCATTACTCTCTTCTATTCGTGCGGCACGGACTTCATTCCGGGTCGAAAATCGGTCGAAAAGAGGGATTTCCGTGCTGACGGAGAAGGAGGCTCTCGAACCTATACATTCAAGAAATATCATAAAATTGCAAATCATTGATAATCACACACTATCTAAAGCAAAGAGTAAATCTAAATTTAAACCCAAATTGAAAAACACCTCTAAAAAGGTGATATTCCTGACTTGGGACGAATTAAGGCAAACGCCATGAACAAGTTTAACCAACTATAAAAGTATCAATAAGTTTCATAGATTGCCCGTTATTTAAATTATATTTGTAGCATCAATAGATATTAAAATGGAGAATAACAAAGAACATCATATCGAAAAAACGAACTTTGACGTATTTGTACATGCGGTCGGTTCGGAAATAGAGCAGGCGCAAGTCCGGCTGATTACCGCAGCCAATGCGCAAATGCTGTTCCATTACTGGAAAATGGGCAACTATATCCTCTATTACCAAAACTTATACGGATGGGGTAGCAAAATCATCAAGCAATTGGCAAAAGCCATCCGGTTCAATTATCCCGAAAAGAAAGGCTATTCGGAACGCAACCTTACCTATATGTGTCAATTTGCACGGTCATATCCGTTAAGCGTACTACGGAGTTTTATTGATACGGATGCAAAACTGTCTGTTCCGAACATACAGAATGTAACAGATGAAGTGTTGAGACTAAACAACGGGCAATTTACGCAGGAACTTACTGCGCAAATCCAATCAGTTGAGTGCCAAGAATTAGAATTTACGCAGGAAGCTCCTGCGCAAATTCAAAATGTGGAAAAAAATGTATCAGCCATTTATAAAATGGATATAAGGGATATAGAAAAAGTTTTCCTGACATCCCCTGTTGCCAGAATAAACTGGGCAAGCCAAATGGTTATACTTGACAGCTCGCTACCGTTAGGTATAGGATATTGGTACATGAAACAGTCTGTAGAAATGGGCTGGAGCAGCAATGTGCTTAAAATGCAGATTGAAACGAATCTATATAACAGACAAATCAGCAACAACAAGGTAAACAATTTCACAGCCACACTTCCGGCACCACAAAGCGACCTTGCCAATTACCTGTTGAAAGATCCGTATATCTTTGATTTGGCAGGAACGAAAGAAAAGGCAGACGAAAGGGACATAGAAGAGCAACTGGTAAAGCACGTTACCCGTTATTTGCTGGAAATGGGTAATGGCTTTGCCTTTGTCGCCCGGCAGAAGCATTTTCAAATAGGTAACAGCGATTTCTTTGCCGACCTTATTCTATATTCAATTCCGCTACACGCATACATTGTAGTGGAATTGAAGGCTACCCCATTCAAACCGGAGTATGCAGGACAACTGAATTTCTACATCAATGTGGTAGATGACAAACTGAGGGGAAAGGATGATAACAAAACCATAGGACTGTTACTGTGCAAGGGGAAAGATGAGGTAGTGGCACAATACGCCTTGACAGGTTATGACCAGCCGATAGGTATCAGTGATTACCTGTTGAGCAAGGCTATACCTGAAAACTTAAAATCAGCCTTGCCCAGTGTGGAAGAAGTGGAAGAAGAACTGGCTTCTTTCCTTGACAATAGTCCGAAAAATTGAAGAATATGCCGAATGCTTACACTGTAGAGATACAAAAACAACCGGGTAAAAAGAAATAATCAATGGCTTAGTGCTGATTCTCTGCATGAGTAGAATGCCAATACCCGCTCTTTTAGTAGATATGCATATTTTGCTTGTGATTGCTTCGATAACGCCTCTGCCAGTTTCATCTTTATCTCGTTGTATTCATATACGGCCGACTTCCCGGAAGCATACTTCTCCAAAGCATAGCGGTGCGCCTCTTCATTGGCAACGACAGCTTTGGAGGTCGATTCGTATTTTTCTAACGCGTTCACTACATCCGTATAAGCTTTTTCGATCTCTTTATATAGATTCTTTTTCTCATTTTCCAAAGACAGACGGGCATTACTCTCTTCTATTCGTGCGGCGCGGACTTCATTCCGGGTTGAAAATCGGTCGAAAAGAGGGATACTCAGTGATAAATAGACACTTTTCTGCATATTATTTTGGAGTTGTTGCCTGAAGGATGGATTTATACTGTTCCCCGAATGATAATAGCCGGTGCTGATACCTGCACCCAATGAAAGGGTAGGGTAGTATCCTGCTTTGGCCACTTTGATGGCTTTTGAACTGCTTTGCAGTGAATAATAGGCCTGTTTTATTTGAGGCATACAGTTCAGTGCGGCTGCATAGATGGTTTGGGGCATGATGGTATCTGTCCGGGATATGTTCTCATCAAGAGAATCTATGTCGAACTCCTCATGGCCTTGCAATTCCATGAGCTGTATGAGGTCGAGTAGGGAGAGACGGAGCGAGTTTTTGGCTTCCGTTGCCGTCAGTTCATCGTCTGCCAATTGGGCTTTGACATCATATAACTGAGATTGCGGTGCTTTGCCGTTTTCTATCAGAAGCAATGTCCGGTCTTCCTGCTCGCGGGTCAGGCGGATTTGCTCTTGGGCAATCTTATGGATTTCCTTGTTCAGCAGAATCTGGAAATAGCAGCTTGTGACATTTAGCGATAAATCGTTTTCTATAAGTTCCTTATCAGCTTCGGCTGCCATCAGGTCGAACTTGTTGCGTGATACGGATGCGCTCCGCCGGAAACCTGTAAAAAGAGGCATTTCTGTGCTTACGGAGAAGGAGGAACTTTGTGTATTGCTGTCTTCGTATGCATTACTACGATTGAGTGAGCGTCCGAAGTCGAACTTTTGAGAAGTTCCGGCACTGAGGTCGGGCAGGAAGCTGTTTTTTAAAGTGCTTTTTTCTACTTTTAGTTTTTCAATACGGTTTCGGCTTTGTTTTACTTCAATATTGTGCCGGATGGCGTGATCGATACACTCTTGGAGAGACCATCTTTTATTTTGTGCCTGTACATTGCCGATAAAGGCGAAAGTCGTGATTGCCACGCTTATCATCATTAATTTCTTCATAAAAATAACATCGTTTGATTACTGTATGATTCTATTGCTTTGTTGTTGCAAAAATAGAACAATGACAGATCAAACGATGTTATGGAAATGTTATCGCTATGTTAAGATTATTCGAACATGGCAAACTGCTCGTTCCAAAGCCTGAAGTATGAGCCGCCTGCATCGTAGAGCTGGCTGTGTGTGCCGGTTTCTGCCACTTTACCCTTGTCAATTACTACAATGTTGTCGGCACATCTCACTGTAGTCAGTCGGTGGGCGATGATGATGACCGTCTTGCCTTTCCCAGCCAGTGCATCCAGTGTTTCTTTTACGTAACGTTCGGCTATGGAATCCAGTGACGAAGTGGCTTCATCGAAAATCAGGATTTCCGGTTCTTTATACAGGGCGCGGGCTATGGCAAGTCTCTGACGCTCGCCTCCGGAGAGGGTTGCGCCATGTTCGCCTATTTGAGTCATATAGCCGTTGGGCAATCTGTCTATAAAGTCCATCAGGCCGAGCTGCCTCATCAGGCTGCCAATCCGTTTCATGTCCGGTTGCGTATCACCGAGTGCAATGTTTTCAGTGACGGTTCCGGCAAACAGTTCGATTTGCTGGGGGACAGTGCCTACCCGGCGCCGGAGGCTGCGATTATCAATCTGGGCAATGTCATAGTCTCCAATGCGGATACGTCCGGATTGAATGGGGTAGATGTGCTGCAAAAGGGAAATCAATGTTGTTTTGCCCGAACCGCTTTCTCCGATGACGGCGGTAGTCTTGCCTTTTTCTATGGTCAGATTCAGGGAGTCGAATACTTCCTTGCGCGAACCATATCTGAAGGAGACATTCTCAAAGGTGATGTCGCCCATCATATCCGGTTCCAGAATGATCTTTTGTTCATTGTCCTGCTCTCTTTCCAAATCCATAATCTGAAACAGGCGGTCGGCGGCTATCAATGCGTCCTGAATAGTCTGGTTGGATGATATCAGCGAACCGATGGGCGAGATGACGTAACCGACCAGAGAATAGAATACCATGAGCGTGCCGGGTGTCATCTCTTGATCGATAACCAGAATGCTGCCCAGCCACAAGATAGCGATTGTGATTCCTGTAGATACGAATTGGATGCCTCCTTGTGCCATGATGGAACCGTAAATACTTCGGTAAGTATTCTTCAATAAATGTACAAAACGACTTTCTGTCTTCAGGTTGGCATACTCTTCGATGCCGAAACGCTTAATGGTTGAAATGGAGTTGATGGATTCTACTAATTGGGATTCCAGATCGGCACTGCTTTCCATGATGCTGCGTTGATACTTCCGGTTCAGTTTGTTGAACCCCCAGAAGATGAGCAGGAATAGCGGCGCTGATATCAGGGTCATGACTGCCAGCTTCCAGGAATAAATGAACATCAGGCACAGGGAGAACACCAGTATCATGATATTCACTACCAGATCGAGAGACACGTTGTTGATGAAGTTACGTATTTTTACGGCATCGTTCACGCGTGAAATGATTTCTCCTACGCGCATGGTGTCAAAGAATTGTTGAGGCAGGGTCAGCAGATGTTTGTAATATCCCAGGATCAGGGCCGCGTCGATTCTTTGTCCGGTTTTCAGTGCCAGAATGCTTTTCATTGCACCGATGAAGGTACGTAGCAGCAGGATAATGAGCATAATCACTCCCATCAGATTCAGCAGATTGGTGTTTTTGTCGACTAGTACATAGTCTGTGATTTTGCCTACATAGATAGAAGTGGATAATCCCAAAATACTGAAAACAAGTGCACCGAAAACGGCTTGCAGCATTACGGACTTGTGGGGCGCCATCAATGAAAGGAATTTCTTGCTCATGCTGGTCTGCTGATTTCCCTTTTTGAAGGTCTCTTCCGGTTCCATCAATACCAGTATGCCTGTCCAGTCGTGCCGGAAGTCTTCGTGTAAAACCTTATGCATCCGTCCGTCTCCGGGATCCATATATGTGATGTGTGTCTTCGTCACTTTGTAGATTACAACAAAGTGTTGAAGTTGTTTGTGATTTACCAGCACATGTGCAATGGTTGGCTTGGGAATCGTGTACAGTGCATCGAACTGTGCGCGGACGCCTTTAGCGGACAATCCCAGTTTGTTGGCGGCTTCTATCAGTCCTAATACATTCGTACCTTTCTGGTCGGTGAATGCATATTGGCGGATGCGTGAGACCGGGAAGCGCAGTCCGTAGTGGGCGCATACGGAAGCCAGACAGGCTGCTCCGCAATCGGTGATATCATGTTGTTTGATCTTAGTACCCTTTTTCATCTTATTTTTGATTTTGTTACTGACTACTTATTTACTGTTTCTTGCTATCATCTCGTTAGCGGTGTATTGTCTTGGATTTGCCCAGTCGTCAATTTTCTGATAAAGCAGATCGAACAGGGAGCGGCGTGTCACCATGAAGTGTGCACTGGCGGTCATACCTTTTTTCAGCTTTCCTGTCTGTCCGTTTTTCAGTGTCAGGTAATCTCGTTCCATTTCACATTTCACTTTATAGAAAGAGTTGCCTTGATTGTCCGTCAGGAAGTCGGAGGAGATTTCTTTTACCTTTCCGGGCAGTGTGCCCCATTCGTTATAATTGAAAGATTCCACTTGTACATTGACCGGCATACCTATGTTCATAAAGCCTATATTCCGGGGAGTGACGTATACTTCGAGGCAAAGTGTAGAGTCGGGGCTGATTACTGCCAGTGATTGTCCGGCTTGAATGCTACTTCCCCGATATATGCCGGAGAACTGGTCGAGCGTGCCGTCTACCGGACTGCGGACAATATACATGTCCTGGTCTTTTACCTCTTGCTTGAGGCTGGTACTCATCTCATTGCGTGAATTGCGATAGCTGTTCAAGTCGGTTTGCCAAGTGCTAAGTTGACTTTGTGTCAATGAAGCCAGTTCGTTTTGCTGGGTTTGATATTGATAGTAATATTTGTCATATTCTTCTTCTGAAATTACTTTCTTTTCAAACAATGTCTTGTTACGTTTATACTCTTTTTCCGCTTGTGCCAGGGAGGTTTCAAGCTCTTTCTTCTTTTTGGTGAAGTAAGTGTACTCCTGCCGGCGAACTGGAGAGCGGAATGTGGCAGGATGCTCGCCTTTTGCCAGATATGCCAGGTCGGCAAGATGTGCCTCGTAATCATTCAGACGGTTAGTCTGGTAGTTGATTTTGTAGTCGGAACTGTTTGTGCGAAAACGCAGAAGGATATCGCCCTTGCTGACTTGTTCGCCTTCGCGAACATAAATGGAGTCTACCAGTTCCGTGATAGCTGATTTAATTTCAGTCTTTTCTGTTACGGGGCGCACTACTCCACTGCCTTGCACGGAAATGTCTACATAAATAAAGGGAAGTGCGATCATAGTTGCCGTAATAGCTAATAAAACTACCCAATAAATAATCTGGGACTTTGTGGTGTGCTGATAGATGTAAGTTTCTAAACTGTTTTCTATCCATTCGTTTGGTAATAGCATATCTTTTTGTTTTTTAGTGATTTATACTTTTCTCTTTTTTCTGTGAAGCAAAAGTACGGGGTTGACGGCGGAAGATAGGTTATAGGAATGTTATCGCTATGTTAAATAGTTCGTGAGTTGAATTATCCGGAAATAATGATTAACTTTGAATTACTAAAAAGGAAAAACTATGGTAATGAATGACATGCTTCGTAAACTTCCTATCGGAATACAGACCTTTGAAGATATACGGACAGGCAATTATCTGTATGTGGATAAGACGGCTTTTATCTGGAAGATAGCCAATACCGGCAAACCTTATTTCCTTAACCGTCCCCGCCGCTTCGGTAAGAGTTTGTTGCTTTCTACTTTCGAGGCTTACTTCGGAGGAAGAAAGGATCTCTTTGAAGGACTTGCCATTGAACAAATGGAGACAGAATGGAAAAAGCATCCTGTGCTGCATCTTGACTTGAATGCGGAAAAGTATGATTCATCGGAGCGGTTGTATGATATTCTCAGTCGTCAACTAAGCCAATGGGAGCTTCAATATGGTAAAGGAATTGATGAAAATACTCTTTCCGGTCGCTTTTCCGGAATCATCCGCCGTGCCAGCGAGCAAACCGGATGCAGTGTTGTTGTTCTGGTAGACGAATATGACAAGCCACTGTTACAGGCCCTTGGTAATGACGAGCTGCTGGAAGACTATCGTAAAACTCTGAAAGCCTTTTATGGTGTTTTGAAAAGTGCCTTTGTAAACAAAATAAGGCGGAATATGACTAAAGATACAGACATACAAGCAGATGGTAACTTGACAGATAACTTTCGGGGTTATGCGGCATTGCTTCGCAGAATCAAGCAAAGGGTACTGATTGCCCAGCAACGAGCGATTTATGCCGCCAACGAAGAAATGCTTCGGATGTATTGGGCGTTGGTGAAATGTTACAGCAAAGCTAAGACGCTGACGGATGGGGTAAGAAAACCTTGCAACGGTTGGTTGTGGATTTGAAGAACGATTACTCCGAGATTAAAGGCTTCTCCGTGCGTAACATGCAGTGCATGATACAGTTCTTCAATGAATATAATCAAGAACTTACGATGATAAAAGGGGCGGCTGCTCCAATTACGCAATCAGTGATTGCGCAATTGGAAAAGTGCAATTTTACCCTTCCCATCAAACATTTGGGCTGGACGCACAATCTGATACTCTTGCAACAAGTCAAAGATATTCGCGCACGGTATTGGTACATGGTGCAAAGTATTACGTCCCATTGGAATACACGCTATCTGCAAGAAGCCATCAAGCTGGATGATTACGGCAAGCATGGAGCTTTGGCAAACAATTTCACAGAAACCCTGCCCGCACCGGAAGCAAACGATGTGAAATCCATGCTCAAAGACCCGTATATATTTGACATGCTGACTTTCACCGACCAATACAATGAGCGTGATGTAGAAATCGGTTTGGTGAAGCATGTGGAGAAATTTCTCGTGGAAATGGGAGCCGGCTTTGCCTTTATGGGACGGCAGTATCACATTGAGGTGTCGGGCGATGACTACTATATCGACATATTGATGTACAATGCTTTCCTGCACCGCTATTTGGTGATTGAGTTGAAAGATACGGAGTTCATGCCGGAATATATCGGCAAATTGAATTTCTACTGTTCTGCCGTGGATGATATTCTTTGCCGTGAGGGAGATAACCGGACTATAGGACTGCTGCTTTGCAAGAGCAAAGACCGTATCAAGGCGGAATACGCCTTGCGTGACATCCAGAAGCCTATCGGCATTTCCGACTATGAATTGGGACAAGCCTTGCCGAGAGACTTCCGAGGCAGCCTGCCTACGATTGAAGAAATTGAGAAAGAATTAGAGACAAACGCTCAAGAAACAGAGTAGAGGTATTAATTGCAAATTAAATAGAACATTTATTTCCACCCGAGAGGAGAAGGTGTGTTCAATCCGTTCAGTGTTCTGAATGCATTCAGTAATATGGAGCTGGGAAGTTATTGGTTTCAGACCGGTACTCCGACTTTTCTTGTTGAAATGTTGCAGAAGACGGAGTACGACTTGCGCACCTTGCTCGATGGCATTGAGGCACCTGCTTCCGTATTCTCCGAGTATCGGGTAGATTCCAACAATCCTAATTCCGCTGATTTATCAGAGCGGTTATCTGACAATAAAGGGTTTTGATGAGCGTTTCCGCAACTACCTGTTGGAGTTTCCTAACGATGAAGTGCGCTATGGCTTTGTGGATTTTCTTGTGCCTTGAAACAAATTGATGAAAAAGGCTACCTGATACCTTATCAGGCAGATGGACGCGAAGTGATAAAGCTCGGTGTGGAGTTCAGCGCCGAAGAACGCAATATTAGTCGTTGGCTTAATGTGATTCCTTGAATCTTATTTGAAAATAGTTCTATTGTATGATTTTACTTCATTTAATACAATCATCCAGCTCAGAACTTTAAGCAAGAATACCGAAGAGCCTGTTCCGGAAAGAAAGCGAAGTGATCGGAAAATTAGGGATATAGTTGCAAAGAGTCATCAGAATAGACTATAAACTAACAACTACTGTTTCCAAAAAGTATAAAACAGAGGCTTATCAACCGGATTACAGCCTATATATGTAGCATATTCACATCTTTCTTTTCGAATATGGAGAATTGAATCGTTGGATATATATATCTTGCAAGTCAGTTCCCCATATCCGGCGCGTCCGGTCTCTATTTCCTGTGCGTTGGATATAGAGATCCAGCACATTGGATGTTGATATCCTGTAGATAGTATCTTAATACTTGGCACATTGCTTGTTCCGATGCAGCAGATTGCTTGTTATTTTACTGTAGAATAATTGTACGTATTTCTGTATCGAACTGTTAAATAGCAGACTGCGGATTTTTATTCCCGTCTTTCCTTTGCAACGTCCTTCTGGACGTAAAGAAACGATTCTCGGAGGACTGATAATACAAAATGTCAGAATAATACTCAGGTTCCATCCGAAATAGAAGGGATAAAGTTACGAGCTACGGATATGAATTAATTCCGCCAACAGGTTGCCTTATTGTTTTTGAAGAGCACTTATTGTTTTACCAACTTCTTTTCCGCTGTAATAGAATAAACAGAATATAGCTGCTGCACACCCTATAATAATGAGGTATCTAAAAAAGTCATTTTGCATAAAAAGCTCTTTGAGCTTAATTATTTTTTCTTCTATATAATACATAAATTATATTAGTTAATGACATCCTGTCGAAATATAAAAGATTTCGATAGGATGTTGAAATTATCTACTTCATTATCTCTGCAATGAATTCACCCGTAGCTTTTCCTGCTTCATAAATTGCTACAACACTACTATTACTATTTTGACTACAACCTACATAAACTCCAGCTAAAAAAATAACGCTAGCTGTTGCAATAGCTAATGCTTTGCCTGATACGGCTGCTCCGAGTCATTCAATGGTTTTACCATGTACTTTTCATTCTTTTTCATAACTGTGTTTGATTTTTATTTGTTAATACTGATAATGCTTTTGGTAAGTATGGGGCGTTACAAATATACTGGTTAAGTTGGTGCTTTCGCTGTAATTGTAACAGCCACCATACGTATTGATGCATTCTTCTAAAGTTAATGCTTTCATCGGTTTTCTTGTGTATCGTTTCTGTAAAGTGTTTGCTCCTGTAGGTTTAGAAGTCAAGCATTTTGAAGTATTCTCTGATTTCTCCATTTTTTAGGGTATTTCCGGTGCATCTAACTTTTTCCTCCTATATTCAACAGTAGCGAAGTGAAGTCTCAATTACCTATAAGTAGTCATTCTATAACCTATAGGTAGTTGATCGTTTACTTAGTAGCAGTTGGTGTACTACCTATAAGTAATTTTTAAGGTGAATCTATGCACCGGAAATTTCGGGTGATCGTTTATTGCATTATTGCGTTATATAGCATGATAATGCCACTTATTCCTACATAAATAAGTAAAAATAATCGTTCTCTTTTTAAACGTTGGATTTCTTTTTCTAACTTTTTCTCTTTGTTATCCATTTTCTATAATTATTAAAAATATGATTATTCGACTTTTTCTTATTGGTCGTTTTCTTTGAGTGGAAATCACAAATACTCATAATATAAAGCTTTTATTTCAAGTAGTATTGGTCTATATTCTAATAAAAAACAGGGAAGTCTGTTTAATTAAGAAAATAGTAGGAGACATACTATAACATCTCCTACTATCTGTTATTGATAACACTAATTGAACCTTGGGAACGAATTCTTTGAAACTATATTGTGATAGTATTTCTGTTTTCTACTTCTCTTATTTAGTTCATTTATCGCCAAGCTTCTGGCGCACCTTGCTGTGATGCGAGATTATATGCAATTACCTTTGCACCGTCCACTATTGCTCTTGCAATGCTTCCACATAGCATCCCAAAATCTCTTGTAAAATCATCACCGCCACAAATGGTGATTAAATCTTCTTTGCTTAAGTTTTCCATATAATTCATAATTGCCTCCTTTTTTATTTGTTGAAAGTTTCTTTAAATCCTTCAATAAAATCACCTCCTTCATTATAGATGTAGATTCCTGCGGAAATTATGGCAAGAGCCAAACCAATGTCAAATCCACCATTTACTTCTTTCATTTCTTGCAAGTTCATTTCTTGCATCATTGCATTTCCTTTTAAATTTTTCATAATCTTCTTTTTTTTGAATTGTTAATAATATAAATTTTACAGTGTTTCCTTTAAAATATAGATCTTTGTGTTAGGATGCTACTTTCTCGCTATTCACAATAGCATCAAATGCTTTTTGTAGAATTTCTAAGGGCATAATCGGGAGAGGCAAGGATCCTATACCACCATTTGCACCTTTCATTTCACTGATATCCATTTCTTGTACCAATTCATTTCTTTTTAAATCTTTCATAATTCATTTTTTAATTGTTACTAAGCGAATTCATTGAAACTATATGTGATAGTATTCCTGTTTTCTACTTCTCTTATTTAGTTCATTTATTGCCAAACTGATACTGTTGGGGCATCTTGCAGTGATGCGATATTATCTGCAATTGCTTTAGCACCATCCACTATTGCTCTTGCAATGCTTCCACATAGCATCCCAAAATCTCTTGTAAAATCATCACCGCCACAAATGGTGATTAAATCTTCTTTGCTTAAGTTTTCCATATAATTCATAATTACCTCCTTTTTTATTTGTTACTAAAATCGTGTTTGTTATCAACAGAATAGAAGCTTACCAGAATTTAGTGAAATCCTCTTCTCGGTTGGGCTTCTTAAAAGGATCCAGCTTCTCTTCATTAAGAATATCAAGCGGGCTACGGGTATCTACAAATCCTCCCGATACATTTCTCTGTTCTTTCTCATTCAATGGTTTTACCATGTACTTTTCATTCTTTTTCATAACTGTGTTTGATTTTTTATGTTAATACTTATAATACTTTTGGAAAGTATGGGGCGTTACAAATACACTGATTATACTGGTTTCTTCGCTGTAGTTGTAACAGCCGCCATACGTATTGATACATTCTTCTAAAGTTAATGCTTTCATGATTTACTATGTGTTGTATTGTCACATCACCAATATTGGTTTCCTTTTTTAAAAGCAAGAGACAAACGTTTCTGCTTTAAAGATTTGTTCGAAGATTCCTGGTGTTCCTGGACAATGACCATGTGGTGGGATGCAATTTGTTTCTGTTAAATGAAGATAGGTGGTCTGCCTATATCGAATGGGGAATCTATTCCTGGTATTTTAAAAATATCTTCTATATGTGGGCGCCCATCCGGATCCGTTATAAAATCATAGCCGTATCCGCCATTTATATTTCTCAGTTCATTTGCGCTAAGCGCTTTCATGTTTTTTGTTTTCATGTTTTTTGTTTTTTAATTATTGATAATTTGTTTATAAAATATTTCTTTTACTTTTGATTGATATTGCAAAGTTAGGTGTTTTGTTTCACTGCCTGTGTTATCGTTTTGTTATCGCTATGTTAATAATTTCTTGTTGTATTGTTGAGAAATCATCAGGTACATTATATTATATACTTTAAGATTCGGACAATCTCTCGAACGAGTTTTAAAATTTAAAAATCTCTTGCTCCTCATGACTCTCTTCTTTTTAATTTATTTCTTTTGTTTCTTGTTGATGTTGCAAAGTTAAGCGGTTTCTTTCGGTGCTTATGTTATTGCTTTGTTATCGTTATGTTAATTGATTCTTGTTGTTTTGTTGAGGGTTTGCTTAGTACATTTAATGATTCGGGCAATCTCTCGAACGGGTATTAAAATTTAAAAATCTTTTGCTTTTCATATAATCTCCTTTTTTTTATGTTATTTCTTTTGTTTCTGATTGATGTTGCAAAGTTAAGCGGTTTCTTTCAGTGCTTATGTTATTGCTTTGTTATCATTAGGTTAATATTTTCTTGTTCTGTTCTGAAGAATTCACTCGATACATTGTATAATGTACAGGCCTTGGAACCTCCTGAGATTTGTTTGGTTTCCCAAACATTCAAATACTTCTTGCTTTTCATGACTCATTTTCTTTAATTTGTTTTTCTTGTTTTGATTGATGTTGCAAAGTTAAATGCTTTCTTTCAGTGCTTATGTTATTGTTCTGTTATCGGAAGGTTAATATTTGCAGAAGAAACTGATGTCTTAACCATAATCCATTCTCCATTAGAAAATACCCATTTATATGCACCACCATAAATTGCCACTTTTTCTTCTTGTGTTAATTCTTCTATAAGCTGTTTCATGATTTATAATTTTTAGTTATTTCTTTGTTTTTTGTTTGACGTTGCAAAGATATAGGCGTTTTTTTTTAGAAAATGTTATCTAAATGTTATCTAATATTATCCAAATGTTTTTTATCTTTGCAAAAAATATACATGAATAAAAAACACATTATATTATTTACAACTTTAGGATTAATAGCTATATTGTCATTACAAACGATATGGCTATATAATACTTTTATACTGGTTAGAAATAATATATATGGAGAAACTAATAATATTTTAGATGAAGCATTAACTGAAGCTATTGCAGATTTTAGTAAGTTAGGCGTGCCTGAGGGGACGACAATTTCATCCGGACCTATAAATGATTCCATACCGGCAAATACTTATTTTTATGATGGCTTGTGGAAATTAGGGATTGAAGTCCCTTTATGTGAGATAGACTTTTTTGCTTTTAAATTGTTGAAGAGAGCTGGTCTTGAAAGTGAATTTCTTTCATGTTTGGCTGATCCTAAAAGCGGAAAGATTTATCAAAAGAGCAAAGTGCAAACTATACCTGTGTGGGGAGTTATTAAATCTGATATAATCCCTATACGAACAGATTTATCCCAAGGTATTCAGCTTGTACTGCTGAATCCTTATTGGACTATTTTCAAGCGTATGGGGCTTTTAATGATAGCAACCGCCATCATGATGATAATGGTAATTACCTGTATCATCTACCAGATTAAGATTATCATCCGCCAGGATAAGATAGCCAAAGTTCGCGAAGACTTCTCTTATGCTATGATCCATGATATGAAAACTCCTCTTAGCTCCATTTTGGCTTGTACAAGTCTTTTGCATAGTGGCAAGACGGAGAGCACTCCTCAACTAAGGGAACAATATTTTTGTATTATAGAGGATGAGACCGGACATTTGCTAAATTTGGCAAATAAGGTCCTGACCATTTCTAAGTTAGAGAGTCATAAACTGGAAATGGCTAAAATTACATTTCAGTTGAAGCCTATGGTAGAAGACTTAATAGAGAAGTTCTCCGCTAAGTGTGCCAAACCGCTACATTTCACTTTAAATTTGCAGGCAAAAGAGGTGCATGGTGATGAAGAGTACCTGAAAGAGGCTATCAGTAATCTAATAGATAACGCTATTAAATATTCATACCAGACGGTTGATATAAGTATAAGTTCGCTTAATAATGCCACCCATACTCTTATTAAAGTACGTGATAACGGTATTGGTATCTCAGAAAAAGATGTGAAACATATCTTTGAGAAGTTTGAACGTGCTTCGGCTTTTAAACGTTCCAGACTTGGCAAAGTAGCAGGTTTCGGCTTGGGGCTAAATTACGTTTATCAGGTAATGGAGGCTCATGAGGGAAGCGTGACAGTGAATAGCATAGAAAAGGAATTCAGTGAATTCACCTTATATATACCATTAAAGACGAATGACTTATGATTAGATTATTGGTTGTAGAAGACGATCCTACTTTGCTTTATATTGTGAAAAGCGGATTGCAGGAAATTATTGGGGGATATGAAGTTTTTACGGCAACCAATGGCGCCGAAGGGCTGAAGGTATGGAAAGAATGTCATCCGGATATCATTATGTCCGATGTGGATATGCCGGTGATGGACGGTTATGAAATGGTGGCGCGTATCCGTGAAACGGATGGTGATATGCCTATTCTGTTCGCTTCGGCCATGAGCTCGCCGAAGGATGTGACGAAAGGTTACGATATAGGAGTAAACAATTACGTAAAGAAACCTTTTGTTCCTGATGAACTGGATGCTCATATTCGTTCTTTGCTTAGAATGAAGGAAGGAGTAAAGTCGCGTAATGAAACCGACCATTGCAGGATGGGCAGATATTTGCTGGACACCAAACATGCTACTTTGCGGAATGACGAAACCGGTTTTATCAGAGTGTTGACCATCAGGGAAGCGAAGATTATACATTTGCTTTATGAAAATAGAGGCGAAACGGTGAATAGAAGTGCTATACTCAGCCGTTTCTGGGAAACGGAGGATGATTACTTTGCATCGCGCAGTCTGGATGTATTTATGAGTAAAATACGAAAGTATCTGGAAGATGAACCCTGTGTCGAAATAAAGACAGTGAGAGGGGTAGGATTTATGATGCTGTTGGATTGCATATAGCGTTTCCTTATTTGGCTATTCCGTCGACAAAACCTCCCCTTTCGTAGATTTTATTTTCAGCTTTTCTTTCTCTCCCTTACATTTGCATCGTAATAAAAAACTGACGCAAAATGAAAAGTACCGGAAGATTATGGTTATTAGCTGTATGTCTGTTGTGTGGACTGGTCTGCACGCAAGCGCAGGAACAGGAAAAGAAGCAATTGCCTCGTGAAGTTCCCTCACCGGAAAAGGCCGCCCGTAAAATGACGGACCGGATGAAAGAAGAACTGCAACTGACAGACAAGCAGTACGATAAACTATATAAACTGAACCTGAAAGAACAACAAGAACATTTTGCGACTATGACTGAAAGAGGAAATGGTCAGCGTCCTTCAATGGGAGGACGTCCCGGAATGGGCGGCGGTCGCCCACCGATGGATGGTGGAATGGGCTCCGGTATGGGAGGCGGTCGTCCGCCTATGGGAGCTCCGGGTGAACGTCCTGCAATGGAAAAGGACAATGTGGAGAAGATGCAAAAAGCTGCTGCCAAGAAGGAAAAGAAGATCAAGAAAATCCTGACGACAGAGCAATACGCCAAATGGCAGGAAATGCGTCAGCCACAAGAACCACCTCATCCACAGGATCATCCTCACAAACCAAATCTGTAGAGACTCTCTCTAAATAGCGTTTTTTCATGTATTATTGACTGTACCGTTCCACCCCCGTGAGGGGAGGGAACGGTTTTCTTTTTAATAGGATCATCCATCCTTATCATGAAATTAAGTATGAAAGCACTTCGATATTGAAATAATATAAATATATTTGTCTTTTCGAAAAACACTGCGTAATATGATGAAAGCACTATTCTGCCATATATTATTTCTGCTTTTTATGCTTCCGATGTGGAGTCAGAGTAACATAATAGAGAATTATATACATATCAGTAAAAAAGAAGGCATATCCCATAATAATATATCGACTATTCATGATGATTGCTATGGAGCAATCTGGATCGGTACTTTCAATGGGCTGGATGTTTATGACAGTAAGAAACTGACGCATATCGACAGGTTTTCCGGTATGCCGATAAACTCTTTGTTCGATACGGGAAAGGAGATGTTTGTAGCTGCGGAAATGTTTTTGGAGGTATACGACTATGAAGCCGGTCGGTTTTCCCGCATAACGTACAATGGCAATGAACTTATGTATGCAGTCTCTATCTTTCGTTACGAGAACGATGTTATCATATTGAGTAATGGTAATATATATAAGTATAAAGATAAAGAAGTGACTCTCATTAAGAGCAGTGTACCATTCCTGAGGCTTGTTTGTGATAAATATGGCGTATTGTGGGGACTGAATGGTGACAAGGTATATAAGGTGGATAAGACTTTTGAAATCCTGAAAACATATAATCTGAAAGGTGCGGACCGCTCTCCTGCAAAAGGATTGTGTATTTATGCTGATTCACGGAGTATTATATGGATAGGAACCATCAAAGACGGACTGTTCAAGTATAACCGGACTTATGATGATTTTCATAAAGAAACCATTGTTTCGGAATACAAGGTCAACGATCTGGAAGATATTGCAAGTATCGCAGAAGACGAGTATAACCGGCTATGGATTGGATATAATTATGGTTTGGCGATATATGATTATAATGATCATTTGTTTAGGAATTATGCCTTTGAGACGAACCATAACAGTCTGCAAAATGTAGCTATAACCAGTATATATCGGACTAAATCCCATAACATGGTTATCGGTTCTTATTTCTCCGGACTGTTCTATATAAAAGAACTGAACTCTACAAAGAAATTCTATACTCTTACCGATGCTAAGGATAATATAGGAGGCGTCACTTCCAATGGTATCGTGAGAGATCGGCTGTCGAGGCTTTGGGTTGCTACTAATTGTCGGGGAGTGAGCATATTGGATGAGAATGGAAAATTCATCAAGCGGCTGGATCATACGAATTCAGTCATCAGCAATAATATTATTTGCCTGGAAATGGGGCTGGACGGAAATGTCTGGGCGGGAGGTCTGTCTTCGGGATTATATAAGATAGCGCCGGACGAACGTATCACCCATTATATGCCTTCATCCGTTGATACGACTTCTCTTTCCGGAAGTTTTGTACAGACTTTGTGTGCTCTCAATGAAGACAGTTTGTTGGTGGCTACCAATAAAGGAATTGATATTTATTTGCATAAAGTGGGGACTTTCTCAAGGATCCTGACAAGCCAGGGCAGAAGCGACTATAACTTTTTTGATTGTATGGTTTGTCATGATAAGGTATATCTGATAAACTCAATGTCCCTTTTTGGTTACGACCGTCTGACCAAGGAAATAAAAGAATATGTGTTGGCGGATGATCCTACTACTGCTTTTCAATGTGGATATGCCGATAAGAACGGTCACCTATGGTTGGGTACCAGAAGGGGCGAATTATTTTCGTTTGAGAACGGAGAGTTCCAACTCTATATCAAACATAAGGCAATCAATACGATTGCCGGAATAGAAGGGGATGCAGAAGGAAACTTATGGCTTTCATCCGGAAATAACTTGTTTCGTGTGACGCCTCAAAAAGAAGTCAGACAGTTTAATCTGGACTGGGGGCTGGATGGGAAAGAATTTAATGTGCGTTCCAGCTATACCGATAAAGAAGGGTGTATCTATTTTGGTGCTACCGAAAAACTTCTGAAGTTTGATCCGCAACGAATGGTAGAGCGAAAGCATATACAGCCTGTGCTGTATATATCGGCACTCAAATTGTTTAATGTACCTGTTGAATCCGGATCGTCCATTCTGAAAAATCATATAGACAACACCGACCGTATAGTACTTGACAATGACCAGAACTTTGTTTCTTTTGCAGTGGTAAGTATAGATTATAATTCAGATCAACCGCTCTCTCCCTATAAGATTGTCTATCAACTGGAAAATTATGATAATCATTGGTATGATGTGAATGCAGCTTCGAATGAGATATCATTTACGGGACTTTCTACCGGCAACTACGTATTGCATATCCAACTGAAAGCTGATAATGGAGATGTGCTTGCCGATAAAAAGATAGAAATAAAAGTACTCCCGCCGCTTTGGCTGAGTCCTTATATGATAGTGCTGTATATTCTGTTGCTTGGAATTGTAATTTATGCCATACGTTCCTTTATCGTGAAACAGCGGAGAGCTAAAGAACTGGTGGCGCAATCTAAGAGGGAACAGGCTGAAATGGAAAAACTGAATACTCTGAAACTGGATTTCTTCACGAGTCTGTCCCATGAGTTCCAGCGGCCTCTTGCCATTATATCTACTTTGCAGAATGATCTGCTACCTGATGACAGTGAGCAGGATAGCGAGACTAATATTTTTAAGCGTAACGTGAAACGTTTGCAATATCTTATCGACCAGTTGATGGATTTCAGAAATATCGAGTCGCAGCATGCGAAGGTCAAAATGGATAAATATGACATTGTCTGTTTCTTGAATGATATCTATGAAGCCTTTACCCCATTGTTCAGGCACAAGGAGATATCCCACGAGTTTATATCTGATACGACCTCTCTGCCTATTCTGTTTGATTCCGATAAACTGGAAATATTGATTGGTAATTTACTAAGCAATGCGTTTAAGCATACACGACAGGGAGGAAAGTGTTATTTGAAGATAGCTCATAAGGAAGAAGTGGTGACGGTGGATGTTTTCAATAGTGGCCCGTGCCTGACTGAGGAACAGAAGACTGCCATTTTTCAGCCTTATAACAGTATACAAATAGCTGATATGCGTTCTAACGGGGGAATCGGACTGTCCATTGCCAACAGTATTGTTAAATTGTTGAATATACACCTGTCTGTTATATCCGTCGAAAACGAAGGGAATATTTTCAGAATAGAGATGCCGTTGCATAAAGATGACAATCTCGAACTCATCAGTCCCCGGATTAAGGTTGTCAATCAGATTATTGATAATACCATCTATGTGGAAGAGCAGGCTCAGTCTTCAAATGAAGATATGGATGAAAGGAATCTCTTCCAGGTGTTGATTGTGGAGGACGATGCGGATACGAAGAAAATATTGAAGAAGAAGTTACAGAAGAACTTCCATGTGTTGTTAGCTTCAGATTCTGATGAGGCTTTATTGGTACTGAAATCTCAGAATGTGGATATGGTGATCAGTAATACGGCTCCTCAGGTCGATGGACTGGGGTTGTGCAAGACCATTAAAGATAATGAAAAGACCAATCGCATACTTGTATTACTGATTTCTTCGGATTTATCGCCCGAAAGTAAAATTGCGGCATTCCAGGCGGGAACCGATGCGTTTATGCAGAAACCGATCCATATACAGGAATTGCTTCTTCGTATGAATAATATGTTGAAGAATAAAAATGCACTTCGGTCTTACTATTCTAATTTCGATCAGGCAAACGTTACGGAGCAGAATATGAACAATGCGGATGAAGTCTTTCTGAAGAATCTGACAGATTTTGTTCTCCAGCACTTGAGTGATCCTGAAATGTCGGTCAACCTCATCACTAAACATTTTAATATCAGCCGTACCCTGCTATACATGAATGTTAAGCGAATCACGGACCAAACTCCTTCAAACTTCATCCTTAATATAAAAATGTCTCAGGCTAAAAAGATGTTATTGACTACCAGTATGACCTCTTCCGAAATTGCGGATCAGTTAGGCTATTGCAACTCCAATCATTTCAGTCGTCAGTTTAAAGAATACTATAATACTACGCCGGGTAAATTCCGTAAACAGTAATTAAGAACGTTGTAAAAACGAACTCGATTTCATTCCTCTTCAACGTATTATATATGTTGGTAAGACAAATATGCACTTTTTGCAGGGGAATAATTGTGCATATTTGTTCAGAACCTATATACATATATTCATTTCTTCCATTTACATTTTTACCTAATCTACAATGCACCATTTCTAAACGAATAGATAAAATGCGTGATGCATTATCCCTATATATTTGTCTCGGGGAAAACGAGAAATCATAGACTGAATAAGCAGGTTTTCTCTTTGATACAGACTAAAAAGTAATGTGTAATATATATAGTAAAACAATGGATAGAATGAAACATGTAACTCGGATAGCTTTCGCCTTGTTAATGGCAACTTGTACGGCGCCGGTTTTTTCACAAAAAACATTTGTGCTATGTTCGCCCGATGAGAAATTTCAATCGGAAATAAAAATAAGCACGACGGATATTAAATATAATATCAAGCACGATGGTGATCTGATACTCGATTTCTCGCGCATTCATATGAGTCTGGATAAGGGACGGGCTTTCGGCATAAATCCGAAACTGTCCGGAACAAAGACTAAGACTGTAGACCGGATATTGAATGCGGATATATATAAGAAGAAAGAAGTAAGGGATAACTTCAATGAGTTGACACTGAAATTTAAAGGGAATTACCGGATTGTTTTCAGAGCATACAATGAAGGTATAGCATATCGTTTTGAATCGGATATTAAGGGGGATATCATTGTTGAAAATGAATTGTCGGAGTTTAACTTCCTTCATGATGCTAAAGCATATATACCTTATGTAAGGGATAATGTTGCTACACTGGAAAGCCAGTTCGGTAATCCTTTTGAGAACATTTATAAATATGAGAATATATCTCAATGGGATACATCACGTATAGCATTTCTTCCGTTGCTGGTTGAGGGGAGAAATGGAAAGAAACTCTGCATCTTGGAGGCTGATTTATTAAATTATCCGGGTATGTATCTGTATAATGGTGACGGGAGTAACACGTTGAAGAGTGTTTTTGCACCTTATCCTAAGGAGGTAGAGCAAGGCGGCTATTTGAATTTGCAGGGATTAGTGAAGTCTCGTGAGCCATATATAGCGAAAGTCAGCGGTGTAACCTCATTTCCCTGGCGTATCATGGTCGTTTCTGAAAATGATAAGGAACTGGCGGATAATGATATGGTGTTTAAACTGGCTACCCGACCGCAGGGTGACTTTTCATGGGTGAAACCCGGAAAAGCGGCATGGGAGTGGTGGCATGCATGGAACCTGCTGGGAGTTGATTTTAAAACAGGTATTAATAATGAGACTTACAAATGTTACATTGATTTCGCATCCCGGTATGGTGTAGAGTATATCCTTCTGGACGATGGCTGGTCTCCTAAAAATGAGGCGGATTTGTTTAAGGTTGTTCCAGAACTTGATCTGCCGGAACTTGTCAGATATGGAAAAGAACGGAATGTGGGACTTATTCTTTGGGCAGGCTACTATCCTTTCGATCGGGATATGGAAAGTGTATGCAAGTATTATTCTGAAATGGGAATCAAAGGTTTTAAGGTGGATTATATGGAAAGGGATGACCAACTGATGGTGGACTTTCATCATAGAGCTGCTGAAGTTGCCGCAAAATATAAACTGCTGCTTGATCTTCATGGAACATATAAGCCTACCGGATTACAGTGTACTTACCCTAATGTGGTAAATATAGAGGGGGTACACGGATTGGAACAGATGAAGTTTCCGACTGCATTTGTTGATCAGGTGACGTATGATGTGACGATGCCCTTTATCCGCATGATGGCCGGTCCGGTCGATTATACGCAAGGAGCTATGCATAATGCTTCGCGGGAGAACTTCAGGGCCATTCATGACGAACCGATGAGTCAAGGTACACGCTGTCGTCAACTGGCGGAGTATATTGTTTTCGATTCACCGCTGAATATGCTTTGTGACAGTCCTTCGAGTTATGAACGTGAACATGAATGTACAAGTTTTATTGCCGGTATACCCACTGTGTGGGATCATACAACCGTCCTTTGCGGGAAAGTCTCGGAATATATAGCGACAGCCCGTCAGAAGGGGAATATATGGTATGTCGGTGCTATGACTAACTGGGAGGAATGTACCATCGAAATCGATCTTTCTTTTCTGGGTGCGGGAGACTTTAAAGCTGAAATATTCCGTGACGGAGTGAATGCCTACCGGTATGCCCGTGACTATAAGAAAGAGCTTATCGAGATTCCGGCTGACAGGAAACTGAAGGTTCGGATGGCACCCGGTGGAGGATTTGCCGCCAGAATTTATCAATAATGTTTATATTAGGAGTTAATGAACAATCCTTTTAAAATAAATAATTTAATAATAACCTTTTAATTAATGCACTTATGATGAAAGATCACAATTTCTGGAAAAGAAAAGGAGTTTTTTCCGTTTTGCTGGTTTGCCTCTTAGGAAGCACGAATGCAGGCTATGCATCTGATCCGGAACATGCTATGACAAGTGGCGGAACCACCGGAACGCTGGGAGTAAATCTGCAACAACAGCAACAAAGGATCACTATCCGTGGAAATATCATGGATACTAAGTCGGAACCGCTGGCGGGTGTACATGTTATACTGAAAGGAGACAACAGTGTGGCTACCGTATCAGATCTCAATGGAGACTATACCATACAGGTGCCGTCGAAGAATGTGTCACTGGAATTTATATACATGGGAATGGCTACTCAGGAACAAAGGGTAGGCTCGCGCCAGATTATCAATGTTATCATGCAGGAAGATGAAAACCTGTTGGAAGAAGTGGTAGTGGTAGGATTCGGTACACAGAAGAAAGAGTCGGTAGTGGGATCTATCTCAACCATCAGACCGGCGAGTTTGCAGAAAGGTACTTCGCGTTCGCTCAGTAACAATCTGATAGGGCAACTCTCGGGTGTTATCGGAAGCCAACGTTCAGGTGAGCCGGGATATGATGGAGCTTCATTTTTTATTCGAGGTATCTCTACATTCAATGGCAACAACAATCCTCTGATATTGGTAGATGGTGTGGAAAGAAGTCTGGATAATATCGATCCGGCAGAAATAGAATCATTCTCTATCCTGAAAGATGCTGCGGCGAGTGCGGTATATGGTGTGAGGGGGGCTAACGGTGTGATTCTTATCAATACCAAAAGAGGAAAGATTGGAAAACCATCTGTCGATATCCGTTTTGAACAGGGTATCACATTTCTTGGTAAGACACCCGACTATATCGGTGCTTATGATTATGCAAGTCTTGTGAACGCCATTGCGAAGGAAGAGGGAAACCAGATTCCTTACTCGCAGGAGGATCTGGAAAAATATCGTACGGGTTCAGATCCTGACCTGTATCCGGATGTGAACTGGATTGACGCTATTACAAAGAAATTCGGAACAAATTCAAGAGTGAATCTGGATGTAACAGGAGGTAGTGATATTCTGAGATATAGTCTTGTTGGATCATACTACAACACAAGAGGTATTATGGATCGTGACAAGAGTTATGAATGGGACAACTCGGATCGGTTGAACCGCTTCAGCCTGCGTTCCAACGTGGATGTCAATATTACGCCTACTACTTTACTGCGCGTCAATATCGGTGGATTCTTGCAGGATCATACCTTGTCCGCAGGTAAGAAGTCAACGGATGGTAATTATGCTTCGCTCGATGAAATCTTCCAGACAGCTTTTACCACATCGCCTATTGCTCACCCTACACGCTATTCCACTGGCGAAATTCCTGTGGTTGCCAACCGGGCTAATCCTTGGGCATGGCTGACACAGACCGGATATCAGACAAGAAAGGAGAGTAGCCTTGAGACGCTGTTCTCCATAGAGCAAGATCTGAGTATGCTGGTTAAAGGACTGAAAATAAAAGGGCTCTTCTCTTTCGACCGTTATTCGGCAAGTGGTGTGCGCAGATCGAAAAATCCGACATATTACCAGCCAGCCAACGGCAGGAACCCGGATGGAACATTGAACTTGCATATGCTGGGTAATGGAGATGAGTACCTGGATTATTCTTCGTATGGAGAATACGGTACAAACAGCACCTATACAGAGTTTTCGGCAAACTATGCCAATACGTTTGGTAAGCATGGTGTGCAGGGTATGTTTATGTACGATATGCGTAACCTCGACACTGGTGACAAGCAACCTTTCCGCTTCATGGGTATTGCAGGACGTTTCTCGTATACATTTGATAACCGTTATGTGACTGAATTTAATTTCGGTTACAATGGCTCGGAGAATTTCGCTAAGGGCAAGCGCTACGGTTTCTTTCCGTCGGTGGCTCTGGGATGGATTGTATCCGAAGAAAAATTCATGGAACCGGTACGTAATGTATTGAGTAAATTAAAATTGCGTGGGTCTTATGGTCTGGTTGGTAACGATTGTATCGGTGCAACCCGTGGAGCTGTCCGTTTTCCTTATATCACTACTATCGATGAAGTGTCGGGATATACTTTTGGTATGGATGGCAATGTATACATTGGCGGTATGCAGGAAGGCTTGGCCGGTTCTCCTGATCTGACTTGGGAAAAGGTGAAGAAACTGAATATCGGAGTCGAGGTAGGCGTTTTGAATACGATAAATTTGACGGTGGATTTCTTCCAGGATAAACGTTATGACATCTTTATGCAACGCGTCAATGTGCCTTCATCAACCGGTTTCACCAATAATCCGTATGCCAATTATGGTAAGACTACGAATAAGGGTGTGGAGCTGTCTCTTGAAATGAACAAGCGTTTTAGCAAGGATTTTGAAGTAATGGCGCAGGCTACTATGACTTATGCTAAAAGCCGGATTGATGAGATAGACGAACCTGTTACCGTCATTGGTACAAATCGTGCAAGAACAGGACGCCCCATCGGACAGATATACGGTTACATAGACGAAGGTCTGTTCACGGAGGATGATTTTGCAGATGTGGCAAATGGCATCCTGAAAGAAGGTATTCCGGTTCCGCAGTTCTCAAATAATATCCGTCCGGGTGATATTAAATATAAGGATGTCAACAATGATGGTATCATCAATGCTCTGGATCAGTCGCCCATCGGTGGTACCTGGGATCCAATGCTGGTTTACGGTTTCGGATTGAATATGAGATATAAGAATATTGATTTTGGTTTCTTCCTGCAAGGTAATGGCAAGACTTACCGCATCATCGGTTCGGGTGTGAAAACCTTTATCCCCGGTACGGGTGCCAATACTAAGGAGGGAAATATCTATAGCAACTATCAAGACCGTTGGACACCTGAAAACCCGAGTCAAAATGTATTTTGGCCACGTTTGTCCAGTACTATCAATGAAAATAATACCCAACCGTCAACCTGGTGGGTACGCAACATGAGTATGCTGAGGGTGAAGAGCATTGAATTAGGCTATAGTTTTTCCAAGAAGTCCCTTTTGCCACATTTCATCAGTAATGCCCGTCTTTTTGTAGCCTGTTCCAATCCGTTTGAATTTTCTAAGTTCAAAATGTGGGACCCAGAGCTTGATACCAGTACGGGAGCTAAATATCCAATCCCGAGAGTCGTATCTTTCGGATTTAATCTGTCTTTCTAAAGAAGACCTGGAGTTTGGATTATAAAACAATTAAAACAGAAAAAGAATATGAAATACATCACATTTTTATTTATCGCTATGTTGACGTTCAGTTCCTGTACGGATTTCCTTGATAAGGAACCGGATGATATGCTGACGTTGGAAAAGGTGTTCAATAATAGACAGAATACGTTGGAATGGCTTTCTGCAATCTATTCAAGTGTCCCGAATACGTTTATCAATTACCATCAGGAAGGACCTCTGAGCGATGATATGGCACCGCATGCCGAGTGGACAGGCTGGTTCGCTTATGACATCGTGGGTAAGCAAATGGGTAACTGGAACCCAAGTTCGGAAGATAATAATGATTATTGGAGAGTACTACCTAAGAAAATACGTCAGGCACAGATCTTTATACAGAACGTGAAACCTATTGAGAACCAGAATCTGACAGTCGAAGAAGCGGAGCGTATGAAATTGGAAGCAAGATTCCTGATTGCCTATTATTATGCATTGTTGGTAGAGTTCTATGGAGCCGTACCGTTTACAGCTGAACCGATTGATCTGGATGCTCCGTATGATGTACTTATGATGCAGCAGGTACCTGTACACCAGGTTATAGACTGGATAGATAATGAGTTACTGGAAGTGTCGAAAGGTTTGCCGGCAAGTTATACAAATCCTACTCTGTATGGCAGAGCTACCTCACTGATGTGTCTGGCAGTGCGTTCACGCCTTCTCTTGTTGTCTGCGTCTCCCTTACTGAATGGAAACAAGGACTACATGAATCATAAAAATCCCAATGGTGAAGAACTCTTTTATTCTGAATATGATGTCAATCGTTGGCAACGTGCAGCCAATGCGGCTAAGGAATTGATTGATGCTGCCCATGCCGCCGGTAAGAAGTTGTATACGGTCTATAATCCAGACGGAACGGTAGATCCTTTCCTCTCATGCCGGGGTATTCTGATGACAAAGGAATCGGCAGGAAATACGGAAATACTTTTTGCAAACCCCAATCCGGGCGATTACGGAGCCATCGACCGTTGGAGTATTCCTCGCAGTGTACCCGGTGCAGGTTCTTACGGAGTAACACAATCCTTGGTGGATGCCTTTTTCATGGAAAACGGATTGTCGCCTATCCTGGGTTATGAAAATAATGACTATTCAAAACCGATCATTAACCCGGCATCCGGCTATACTGAAACCGGATTCTCAACAGAGCCTGAAGTAAGGAATACCGGGTGGCAGGAGTGTCAGGGAAATGTAAATCCGGGGCAGGTCACCATGGCGGGTGCTTACAATATGTATTGTCACAGGGAAGCACGTTTCTATATTGCCGTACTTTATAATCGTGCCTGGTTCAGTAAGACGGCCGAAGGAGGTCGTCAGACCATGTTCCTGAAGGGAGAACAGGATGGAGGTATCTCTATGGATGCACCAAGAAATGGCTATTTGCAGAATAAATTGGCGCATCCGGACAGGGATAATGTGAACGTCACGTTTCCTTATCGTCCAGCTGTAAATTATCGTTTGGCGGAAGCCTATCTGAATTATGCTGAGGCTTTGAACGAATGTGATCCCGGCAATCCGGATATAATGAAATACGTCAATCTTATCCGTGTGCGTGCCGGTATTCCGGAATATGGTACTGGAGCCGGTATGATAACCGAACCCCAGGGACAGGAAGAAGTGCGTCAGTCCATTTATAAGGAACGTCGTGTGGAATTGTGTTGTGAATCCAGTATCCGTTATATGGATATCCGTCGCTTGAAAATAGGTGAAGAAATACTTAACAGAGACTTCTACGGAATGAATTATTTCGGTTCCAAGTTGAGCGATGACAAGAATGATCCGGATGCTTATTTTGTGCGTACCAGATACCAGACCCGTTCGTTCCAGAAAAAGAACTATTGGTTCCCGGTGCCGCAGTCGGAAATGGATATCAATCCTAATTTGGTGCAGAATCCGTTCTGGAAATAATAAATCTGTGATGATTCCTTATACATCATGTAGTTTTTAATTTATAACTTAAATAATCCAATGAAATTATTCAGTACCATTATAGTACTTTCCTTTGTATTTATCCTGACCGCTTGTGCCGCTTGCACCGATCCGGATATCTCTGGGACGCTGCCCCCACAGCCCTCTCAGGAGAAGTATACAGTGAAAGTCAGAAAAGTAGGAAACAGTCAGGAATGGCAGGCGCTCCAAGTCAAAACCGCCACCGTGGATAAGCATAATGTACGTACCAGTTACTTTGTACAGTTCGATATGACCTCCGCAATGGAAGTGATGGTGACTTATGGAGAAAAGTCTATACGGAAAGTAAACATCCGGCCGACCGATAAGAATATAGCATATACTCAGGAAGGAAACAGTATTTATTTCAATCTGGATAATCCTGCTTACCTGAGCATTGAATTCAATGACGACCGATTTGGTAACCTGCAACTTTTTGCGGACAAGGCAGCGGAGGAACAAGTCTTTCCGGATACTGAAGGAGTCATGTATTTGGGTCCCGGTGAACATGGTAATTCCAACGATGATATTGTCTGGATACCCGGTAACACTACTGTCTATTTAGACAAGGATGCCATCCTGACTTATAGTCTTAAAATTGCCAATGTGGAAAATGTACGTGTCATAGGCCGTGGGCAAATCAGGCAGCCGAAGAATCATGCCATCATCGTTGAGAACTCAAAACATGTTGAGATTGACGGAATCACCATCGTAGACCCTAATGGTGCCAGTATTCTGGTTGGGCAGACTACCGATGTTACTATCAGGAATCTGAAAAGCTTTTCAAGTATCATCTGGGGGGACGGTATCAATATGCGCAGCAGCAGTGATATCACTATTGATAATCTCTATATGCGGAATAGTGATGATTGCATTGCCATTTATGCCAGTCGTCAGGGCTCTTTGGGAGACAGCCGTAATATCAGTGTGCGGAATTCTGTTCTTTGGGCCGATAATGCGCATCCTATTAATATCGGTACTCATGGAGATGCTACACGCCCCGGTGGTGATACAATAGAGAATCTGACTTTTACAAATATTGATGTCCTGGATCATCATGAATTATCTCCTATTTATCAGGGATGCTTTGCTGTGACGTGTGGCGACAATAATACTGTCAGGAAATTGTTGTTTGAAGACTTCCGAGTGGAAAATATAGAGGAAGGCAAGCTCTTCTACTTCGCCGTACAGCAGAATACGGGTGAAGACAATCTGGTACCGGGAAGGACCATTGAAGATGTGACTATCCGTAATATATTCTATAACCCCGAATATCCCGGGCGCAATAAAGTGGGAAAATCGCTTGTAAAAGGGTTTGACAGCGAGCGTTTGACCAGGGATGTTACTATTGAAAATGTTATAATCAATGGTGAGAAGATGGTTAGGGAAGATTTGGAAATCAATGAATTTGTTGAAAACTTAACTGTGAAATAGTTATGAGAGGATATCTGAGACCAACTTTGATAGTCTGTACCCTGACCACTTTATTATTTACTTCCTGCAAGCATCCGGAAAACAACGCAACTCCGGTTATTCCGGTAGATAAGCAGCTGGAGGCTAAGGTGGACAGTCTTCTGAAGAGTTTGTCGCTGGAAGAGAAAATCGGCCAGATGACACAGTTGACACTTGACGTGGTGACCAAAGGGGATAATGTCTATCATACTACTTTCCCGTTGGAACTGGATCCGGTTGTAGTAGATACGGTGTTGAGGAAATATAAAGTGGGTTCCATCCTGAATACTGCTTCCAACGTTCCTCAAACTGTAGACAAGTGGGCGTCTATTATCTCGGGGTTACAGAAAGTTGCCATTGAGGAAACCGGTATCCCTTTGGTTTACGGTATCGATCAGATGCATGGTACCACTTTCACAATAGGCGGCACAATGTTTCCGCATGAGATTGGTATGGCGGCAACTTTTAATCCCCAACTAGTGTATGAAGGGGCTCAGATAGCAGCCTACGAAACCAAGGCGGGGAATGCCCCCTGGAATTTCTCTCCGGTATTGGACCTGGGACGTGATGCCCGCTGGTCGAGAATCTATGAGACGTATGGAGAAGATGTGTATCTGGCATCTCAGATGGGAATGGCATGTATAAAGGGATATCAGGGAGATAATCCGAATCGGATAGGGGATAGTCAGGTAGCCTCGTGCCTTAAACATTTTATGGGATATGGGGTTCCGGTTTCCGGTAAAGACCGGACTCCTTCCAGTATATCCGAACAGGATTTACGCGAACGGCATTTCCAACCATTCCTGAATGCGATTCAATCGGGTGCGTTATCTGTTATGGTGAACTCGGCTTTAAACAACGGTCTTCCTTTTCATGCTAACTACACTTTACTGACCGAATGGCTCAAAGAAGACTTAAATTGGGACGGAGTAATTGTTACTGACTGGGCGGATATTAATAATCTTTATCAGCGCGATAAAATCTGTGGTTCGGCTAAAGAGGCTATTAAGTTGGCAATCAATGCAGGAATCGATATGGCAATGACTCCTTACGAATGGAGCTTTTGCATTGATCTGAAAAATTTGGTAGAGGAAGGAGAAGTATCTATGGAACGTATTGACGATGCAGTTCGCCGTATCCTGCGGATGAAGTTTCGGCTGAATTTGTTTGAGCGTCCTTATTGGAGTCCTTCGGAATATCCTGATTTCGGAAGTGACAAACATGCTCTTGTTGCCAGAAAGGCTGCGGAAGAGTCCATTACTTTGCTGAAGAACGAAGGTGGTATCTTGCCTCTCCAAACGGGAGCTAAGGTACTGGTAGTCGGTCCTAATGCTAATTCGATGCGTACACTTAATGGAGGGTGGACCCTCTCCTGGCAAGGGGAGAAGGCTGACGTATATGCCGGAGAATACAATACGATCTTGGAAGCGGTGATTCAACGAGCTGGTCATGCCCGGATATCTTATGAACCGGGAGTAACTTATAAGACTGCTGATCCGCCCACTATTGATATCCTTTATTGGGAAGAGAATAAGCCGGAAATAGAGAAGGCGGTCGCAGCTGCCCGGAAAGTTGATTATATCTTGCTGTGTATTGGTGAAAACTCGTATGCTGAAACTCCCGGAAATCTTTCGGATCTGACTCTTTCCCGCAATCAGTTGCAGTTGGCAAAGGCTTTGACTGCTACCGGAAAACCTGTTATACTGGTTTTGAATGAAGGCCGTCCCCGTATCATTTCAGAGATAGAACCTTTGGCGAAAGCAGTTGTACATCTTTATCTGCCGGGCAACTATGGAGGGGATGCTTTGGCCAAGGTGCTGTATGGAGATGTAAATCCGAGTGGTAAGCTGCCTTATACATATCCTCGTTATGTACACTCACTGGCTAATTATGACCACAAACCTTGTGAAAGTATGGATACTATGGAAGGAGCTTATAATTATAATGCAGTAATGTCTGTGCAATGGGCATTTGGTTACGGGCTGAGCTACACAACTTTTACTTACTCCAATCTGAAAGTAGACAAGAGTCATTTTAAACCTGCTGATGTATTATCTTTCTCTGTTGATATAACTAATGATGGAGAGCGTAGGGGTAAAGAGTCCATATTGCTTTTTACCAGTGACGAAATAGCTTCCCTGACTCCCGATGTACGTCGTTTGCGGGCATTCCATAAAGTGGAACTGGCTCCGGGAGAAAAGAAAACCGTGACAATGGAAGTAAAAGCAGAAGATCTGGCATTTGTAGATCTGGATGGGAAATGGAGACTGGAAGAGGGAAGTTTTAAAGTACAGGTCGGTGATCAAGTTTTGACGGTGTATTGTGATGAAACAAAGGCTTGGAATACTCCTAATCGGTAAATAGATTTAGGTATTAGTTTGTTTAAAGCTACTTTCATGTAGCTGTTGGTAGAGGAAACCGTTTTATTCCACTGAGGGATAAGGCGGTTTTCTTTTGCATCATTTTAGTAGTGCTATAAGATTTTTCTCTACTTTTGTATTGAATCTACCGACATTAATAATATGAAAAACAAAAACTGTGAAATAAGAATAGGGAAGTATTTGCTGTTTATCATATTACTGCTCAGCTCCTCGCTTCATGCACAAGATCACTATGCGTTTACTCCCATTGATTGCAGTGACGGACTTTCGGGTAACAGAGTCCGCAATATCATTCAATTGCGGGATGGGCGCATTGCAATCAATGCCAATGAGATCGTTAGCATCTACGATGGAACTTCTTTTCAATATTTTCATTATAATAAAAGTAACATAATTCCTCTTAATGACTATGTTGGGCATCATCGCATTTATGTGAATGAGGACTATATTTATATCAAAGACTGGTATAAACTAATGGCCATCAACATCAATGAAGAATGCTTTGAACAGCATTTGGACGATCTGTTTAAGTCTTATGGTGTAAAGGGGACGCTAGTGAACTTCTTTGTAGATGAGTCAGGTAATTATTGGATGCTGACGGATGATGATGTACTCTTGTACAGAGATTATGCCGGGGGAAAGACAGTTGAGTTTCTGAAGGATGTTTCAACGAACGGAGATGTACGTGACAGGCTTCTGGATATTGCGGTAGTAAACCGGCAAGTTTTCTTGTTCTACAATTCAAGCCTCATGGTTTGTTATGATCTGGAAACATCCAGAGAATTATATCGGGAATATGCACTGGTTGAAAAGCAGGATAGGTCTGCTACCCTGTTGGTTGTCCCTCGGGGGAAGTACTTGTACTATTTGATGAATGGGCGAAAGACTGAAGCTTTACGGTTTGATATTGAACTGCGTAAGTGGGAAGTGATATTAGAGACTGAATATAGGCTGAATGTGCTTTCTGTAGGTAAAGAACACGATATATGGATCACCAGTCAGGCTGGCCTGTGGGTATGTGATGAAAAGCTGCAAAACAAACAATTTATCCCTACGCTGGAATTTGTAGATGGTAAAGAGATAAAAACGGAAGTCAGCACAGTCTTTAATGATAATCAGGGAGGAACTTGGATCGGGACTTTGGACAGGGGAATATGTTATTACCATCCTAACCGCTTTAAATTCAAAAATATAGGTAAAGTGTTCTTCCCTAATATTGATCAGAATGGGGAAGTTAGTGTGTCGTGTTTTGTAGAAGATACTCATGGCGAAATCTTGGTAGGTACCCGCCAGGGACTTTTACGGTACTCTTTATCTGAGAGCAAATTGTCTGTTGAGGCAGGATTACCCCGCAATTTACGATGCAATGGGTTAACTAAAGATAGCCGGCAGCGGATATGGCTTTCATCGGTTGAGGCATTATTCTGTATTCAGAATGGAAAGAGCAGAAGTTATCCTGTACGTGATGTGGCGAAGGTATTTGAAGCACCGGATAAGAACCTGTATATCTGTTCATATATAGATGGCCTGTGTCTTTTGAATCCTGATACCGGAGAACTTAAGAAGATAGCAGAAAGTGAAGGACGACAAATCAACTCTGTTTCGCAGATCAGGAATTATAAAGAGGGTATGCTGATAGGAATCTGCAATTTAGGACTGTTTACCTATGATTATAAAAATCAGGTTCTGACTGCACCGGTGTTTAAAGATAAAAAGGCTTGGCAAGATTTCTATGATATCCATCGTTATTCTGATTTGTACGTAGATAGCCGTAACCTGATTTGGCTTGCCACACAGGATGGCCTGATAGTCTGGAATCCAAAGAATGAAGAGATCAGGATGTTTTATATGGAGAATGGTCTGGTAAACAATAGTATACAGGCAATATCCGAAGATCGTCACCACGTGATGTGGATTACCACTTCTTATGGAATATCTTGTGTGAATGTAGTTCAGGAAGGAGGAAGAACAGAATACTCTTTTTCCAACTTTAACCATAGTGATGGAGTGATAGAACGGGAATTCCTGGAAAGATCCGTATATGTAACGAAGGATGATGTGATTCTGATGGGAGGAATTGATGGTTTCAACGAATTCCGAATTAATAAACTGCCTCCGGTAAAACAGGATATGAAGCCTCTCTTCGTGAGCTTTCATCTTTTCGGGAAAAAGGTGGAGATGGATAAGGCTTATGATGGCAATATACTATTGAGCGAGCCTGTAAGCGCAACTCAAAAGATTATCTTGAATTATGACCAGAACTTTGTATCGTTTGATTTCTCTGCACTGAATTATATCAATAGATCACAGACTCACTATCGTTACCGGCTGAAGGGGTTGGATAAGGAGTGGCATGAAATAGTTTCTCCCACAGGGACAGGAACTGCCTCTTATGCCAATCTTCCTTCGGGTACGTATGATCTGGAAGTATATGCGGCAAACAACAGTAAGCAGTGGGGAAGCAGTTGTGCAACTATACAAATCATTGTAAAGGACCCGTATTGGAAAACTCCTTTGGCTTATTTCATTTATTGCCTGTTGATTGCCCTTACCATATATTGGGCCCTTTCCAGTTATTTGCGAATGAATAAGAGGAAGTTGCAAAAAGCTCAGGAAGAAGAACTGAATCAAATGAAATTCCGCTTCTTTACCAATATAAGCCATGAATTCCGCACACCGCTGACTCTGATCATAACCCCATTGGAATCTCTTATTAAGGAAGTCGGCGACATGGCCCTGAAGAAGAGATTACAATCCATTTACCGTAATTCCAAAGAACTGCTGAACCTCGTCAATCAATTGCTGGACTTCAGACGTTTGGAAGTTCATGGCGAGAAGCTGTTTCTTGTTAAGGGGAATATAGCGGAGTTTGTGTCTTCGATAAAGTCCTCTTTTGATTATCTGGCTCAGGAAAAGGAGATTTCTTTTGAGATAGATGATAAGATTACAGAAGATTTATATATAAGTTTCGACCGTGAGAAGATACAAAAGGTACTGAATAATCTATTGTCTAATGCATTCAAGTTCACACCTGCAGGAGGCAGGGTGACGATAACTTTCGATACTTGTAAGGAATCGGACGGGGTACAGTATTTCCGTCTTTGCGTGAAAGATACCGGAACAGGGATTCCACGAAAGAATCTTTCCCATATTTTTGAGCGTTTCTATCAGGTGAAAGAGGAAGAAGATAAAATAGGCAGTGGAATTGGTCTTCATCTGGTGAAAGAGTATGTAGAGTTGCATTCCGGAAAGATAGAAGTGGAGAGTGAAGTAAATAAAGGCAGTTTGTTCACTGTATATCTACCTGTGCGCACTGATGTAGAAGTGGATACGGAGTTACCGGAAGTGGAAGATACTTTCATCGGGGATGAATTGAACCCTGATGCGGAAAGTAACCAGGACCTGCAAACGGATAAAGAGTATACTATACTTCTGGTGGAAGATAACAAAGAATTCCGGCATTACATGTTTGAACTGCTTTCCAAAAAATACAATGTATTGGAAGCCGGTGATGGGGAAGAAGGAGAACGGATTGCCACTACAAAGTTTCCCGATTTGATAATCAGTGATATTATGATGCCGAAAGTGGATGGACTTGAGTTATGTAAACGCATCAAGTCCAATATACAGGTGTCGCATATCCCTGTCATATTACTGACTGCCCGTTCTACGGACGAAAGTAAATTGTTCGGGTACGAATCAGGTGCGGATGAGTATATATCCAAGCCGTTTAATTTGGATATTCTGCTATTGAGAATACAGAAACTGATAAACGAAGAGAAAGCCCGTCAGAAATCTTTTTCACAGGGAATAAATATTAATCCGGGAGAGGTTACCATCACTTCTATTGATGAGCAGTTTATAGAGAAGGTCTGCGCATTGATTCAAAAGAATATAGATAATCCCGAATATTCGGTAGAGAAGCTGAGTGCTGATGTTGGGATGGAGCGTACGGTACTATATCGTAAATTGAATGCAATTGCCGGCCAGACTCCTTCTGATTTTATCCGTTCCATTCGTTTGAAGCATGCTGCTCAATTACTGAATAAAGGATATCAGGTAGGTGAAGTGGCTGATATGGTTGGTTTCAATACTCCTAAATATTTCACAAAGTACTTCAAACAGGCGTTTGGTGTAACGCCTTCCCAATATAAGACTAATATGACTGGGGAGAGTTGATTCATTTCCATCCCAATTAGTGTAATTAGTCGTATCTTATTGCATGCCGGTTTTTGCCAGTTAATTGGCAAACCCTTGCCATCATGGTGGCAAGATTCAGGTAAAAACCTTGCCTACTGTGCATTTTTCCTTTGAAAACAACGAAATGTACCTTAAAAAGCAACGAGCTGACCCCTACTCAGAGTCGTCTTCCCGGTACTTTTGCAATTGAAATAACCGAGTATTAACCCATAAATCAATTGCCATGGAAAATGCACCTTAAAAGTCGTATCATGTTTTTTACCTTTATTTCTAACTTTAATTAATTAACCGTTTTATGAATCATTTAATGCATGAAAAATCATAATCTGTTTTTAACACCAAACTACCGGTATCGTTTACCGGAATCGAATCTTAAGAAGCTGATACTTTCACTGATTGTCCTTCTGAGTTTTGTTCATGTGGCTGCACAGAATAATATAAATATCAGCGGAACTGTTGTGGATGATCAGGGGGAAGCTGTGATAGGAGCCAGTGTAGTTGCTCAGAAAAGTAAGAATGGTACAATAACCGATGTGGAAGGTAATTTTAAACTGTCGGTTTGTTCTAATGATGTCCTGACTATCTCTTTTATAGGATATATCACCCAAACAGTTCCGGTGTCCGGTAAAAACAATATTGTTGTGACGCTGAAAGAAAATAGTATGTTGCTGGATGAAGTGGTAGTCACCGGTTTTGGACTTGCCCAGAAGAAGGCTTCCGTTACGGGTGCAATTTCTTCTGTGGGTGCACAGGAATTGGCACATGCAAAGTCGGTAACGGCTACAGGTGCACTGGTAGGTAAGCTCCCCGGTGTAAACTTCCGTCAGGATAACGGACGTCCGGGTGCCGCTCCCAATATCCAGATCAGAAACATGGGAACACCCTTAATCATTATTGACGGTGTGCAGAAAGATTCCGGTAACCTGAATAACCTGGACTTCAATGATATCGAATCTGTTTCCGTACTGAAAGATGCTTCGGCGGCTATTTATGGTATGCAGGCCGCTAATGGTGTAGTGGTAATTACTACCAAAAGAGGACAGAAGAATCAAAAGTTGAAGGTCAATGTGAATGGGTATTATGGATGGCAGTTACCTTCCAACTATCCAAAACCCGCTTCGGCAGAAGATTATCTGGCGGCTATCATACAGACTGAAACAATAAATGGAACTCCGAGAACCGTTACGAAAGAAGAGTACCAGAAATGGGTGGATAAGGTTGACGAAGACCATACTTCTTTCGACTGGTATAAGTACATTTGGGTGAGTGCGCCGCAGTCTTATGTAAATGCAAATGTATCCGGTGGCACGGAGAAAGTCAGATATTATCTGAGCTTGGGACATATCGATCAGGAAGGGAATATCAGAGGTTTTAAGGGCTTCAACAGAACCAATATGCAGTCTAATATCGACATTGATATTACGAACAGGTTCAAAGTCGGTGTAGCAATCAACGGACGCATAGAGACTACCGATAATCCGGGGTTGCCGGGTGACGACTACAATCTGCCTATTTATGGAGCTTATAATAACTTGCCGACTAAAAAGCCTTATGCCAATAATAATCCTAAGTATCCGGCTATATCGGCACCTTGGGCACAAGACAGTTTCGGATGGATGAATTACGAGCATGCAGGCAGTTATAAGGATCAGTGGAAGGTTATTCAGATTAACGGTACTGCCGAATATGAAATACTGAAAGGCCTGAAGGCAAGAGGACTGTTCAGCTATTGGCTGGCAAACAGAAGACAGTCGAACCGGGAATACTCCTATAAATTCTATGAGTATGACAAAGAGAGTGATGTCTACAATGTAGTGGAAACAGGTACGGCACGTTATACGGAAAGAAGTATGGAGATGAAAGAAGAACTGACTTCCAATATTCAGTTGTCGTATGAAAATACGTTTGCACTCCATCATGTAAATGCCGTTGTGGGCTTTGAGGCAAAGAAAGGCACTTATCCAAGAATGTATGCATTGGGAAATCCTCCGGCAAATGGAATCCCTTATATCGATAAAACCAGTCTGTCTAATTTTACCGATGGCATTGGTAACCCGCAGACACGTATGGGATATATAGGTCGCCTGAACTACGACTACGCAAATAAGTACATCATAGAATTATCCGGCAGATATGATGGCTCTTATCGTTATAAACGGGGTAAACGTTGGGGATTCTTCCCGTCGGCTTCTATCGGTTACCGGGTTACGGAAGAGAAGTTCTGGCAGGATGTCGATTTCCTGAAAGACAATATCACCAATCTGAAAATCCGTGCTTCGTATGGTGTGTTAGGTGAAGAATTGGGTACGGCCTTAAGTCATATTGTAGGCTATAATTATAATAGCGGTGGTGCTGTGATCGATGGAGGACTGGTTACAGGCAGTACTGTTACAGGATTGGCTACTGATAATATTACATGGGGTAAATCTAAGATACTGAATATCGGTATTGACCTGGGGTTCCTGGATAATTGCCTGAATGCTTCTTTTGACTATTTCAACAGAGATCAGACCGGATTGCTGGCAAGCCGTTATGATGTGCAGATTCCGGAAGAAGTGGGATTCTCACTGCCTCAGGAAAACCTGAACTCTAATTATGCCAGGGGATTCGACGCCTCTGTGAATTGGAGGGACCGAATCGGAGATGTGAATTATACGGTAGGAGGTAACGTTACTTATTCACGCTGGTATGTGGGAGACCGATACAAGCCTAGATTCTCCAGTGAATGGCAAAAGTTCCGTTATCAGGCAGGAAATATAAAGGGACGTTATACGGATGTGGAGTTCTCACTCGTTTCGGATGGACAATTCCAGAGTTGGGAGGAGATTGCAAACCATCCTGTTGACCAGGACCATCAGGGAAATATTACGTTGAAACCGGGTGATGCCAAATATAAGGATATGAATGGTGACGGTTTGATTAATGATGCCGACTGGCGTCCGATAGGCTATCGTAAAGGAGGAACACCGTGGGTGAACTTTGCATTTAATCTGGCTCTGGATTGGAAGGGAATTGATTTCCGTGCAGATTTTGTAGGAGCAACAGCCTATACATATGTTCAACAGGGATTCCTGAGATATTTCGATCCTAATAAGAATCTCTCTCAATACCTTTGGGATAACTCAACCAGACTTGTGGATATCTGGGATGCTGACAGTGGTTTTAATATCGGCAAATACCCGTTGGCTCTACGTACCCGGAATAATAGTGACTGCACACATTGGCCCAGTGATTTCTGGTATACCAATATGACTTATCTGAAGATGAGAAATGTGGAGATAGGTTATACTCTACCTCAAAAGTGGACTTCAAAAGTCGGGATTTCCCGTTGCCGTTTCTATGTTTCAGGGCAAAACCTGTTCGCTCTGAAGAATATTGATATTGATATCGATCCTGAAATTACGGCGGAGAACGGTATGGCCTATCCGAATATGAAAGTAGTGAACTTTGGTTTTTCCGTTGATTTTTAATAACCTTTATACGCATCAAGATGACAAAAATAAAATTGATAATCATATCCGCCCTTTTCTTAATGGGGGCTGCCGGTTGTTCGGAATCCTTTTTGGATCAGGAACCTGAAAATGTGATACCTGAGAGTATGATTTATGAAGATAAGGAGCTTGTATTATCTGTACTTTCAAATTTGTATGGCAAAGTAAACTGGGGACAGAATAATGGGGATTTTGGGAGTTACGACCAGTTGGACGAAGCTAATAAATGCTATGGAAGTCCGTGGGTGATATTTACGGAGTATGACCGGAACTCATGGAGAGTCCGTGATTATGACTTTGTCCGCCGAGTAAACTTGTTTTTACAGGGTGTCAGGGGCAGTAGTGCACTTCAGGAAAGTGAAAAAAAGGCTTTTGAAGGAGAGGCTCGTTTCCTGCGTGCCTGGCATTATTTCCATATGGCCCGTACTTTGGGCGGTATGCCGCTTGTTGGAGACCAGGTGTTTAATTATGAATCGGGAATAGATGTGGAAACCTATCAGGTGCCACGTTCCACAGAGGCGGGAATCTATGATTATGTAATCAGCGAATGTGATGAAATTGCCCGCCAGCTGACCGAACAAACGACTATAAATTCTGCCCGGGCCAATAAATGGGCGGCATTAATGTTGAAGGCACGTGCTGCCGTGTATGCAGGATCCATTGCAAATTATGGTAATAAGATTACTCCGACTCTGAAGACAGATAATGGAGAAGTCGGTATTCCGGCTGATTTGGCTACTAAATACTATGAGACTGCATTGGCTGCTGCTGAGGAAGTTATAGAAAACAGTCCTTATGAATTGCAGATTTCCGATCCTCAGGATTTAGGATTGAGCTTTTATAAGGCTGTATGCCAGAAATCGAATAATAAAGAAGTTATTTGGGCTTTGGACAGATCTGTGGCGGATAAGGTGACGACTAACTTCACAGCCTGGTGTATGCCTTTCTCTTTGAAAGATGGAATACAGGGAAATGCCCTGGGAGCACTTCTCAATTTAGTGGAATCTTTTGAAAACAGGGATGGAAGCAACGCCGAGATAAAGACGCATGATGCTAATGGTAACTTTGTGTTCTATGATAATCCGGAAGAGCCTTTCGAAATGAAAGATGCCCGATTGTGGGGAACTGTGATATGGCCTAATGCACTTTATAGAAGTGAGCCGGTGGCTCTACAAGCTGGTTTGTTGATTAAAGATACAGAGAATCCGAGCCAATGGAAAACAAAGATCAGCTCTTTAGGTGCAACCACTGAAGACGGGCAGCTAATCACTGCACTGGACGGACCATTGGCAACGGCAGGCGACAGGTTTAATAAGACCGGTTTCTTGGTACGTAAATTCCTGGATGAAGCTGCCAATGCAGGATCGGATACGCAGAATAGTGAGATGTGGTATCCCCGTTTCCGCTTCGCAGAGGCTTTACTGATTGCAGCGGAAGCAGCTTATGAATTAGGGGGAACAAACAAGGTGAAGGCCGTCGAATATATAAACAGAGTTCGTGCCCGTGGTGGAATTAAAGAATTAACGGAATCCACGATTACTTTTGAGCACATAGTGAATGAGTATAGGGTTGAGTTTGCTTTTGAAGATCATCGTTGGTGGGACTTGAGACGTTGGAGGCTTGCCCATACTGTATGGAATGGAGTCATTGACAGTCCGACTGCGCAGATGTATTCCCTTTTCCCCTATAAGGTGTATGCACCCGGTTCACCATATGATGGTAAGTGGGCTTTCGAGAAAAGCAGATCTTATATGGCGCCGAATGCAAGGAACTTCACCATGCGGTGTTATTACGGTTCGATTGATGATGGCTGGATTAACAAGAATCCGAAGCTGGTTAAGAACCCATTACAGTAATATAGTAACTAACGATTAGATTAAATAAAATGAAGAATATCAATAGCCTTATATTAATCCTTGGCTTGTTTCTGGTAACCGGTTGCGAGCTGGATAACTTCGATGAGCCTAAAAGTGAGTTTAAGGGTAGGTTTGTCTATGAAGGTGAAGCACTACAATTAAGAGGGACTGCCTATGACAATGATTGCATGATGTATGCCTATCAGGAAGGACCTGAGTATGAAGATCGGGGAGCCATCAATTTGTTTGTTAACTCTGATGGAGAATTTAATTCTTTGATGTATAATGGCTTCTATAAGATTGTGTTGAGGCAGGATAGAGGCCCTTGGATTCCCCGGAAGGATACGATTGAAGTAAACATCAAAGGTAATCAGATATTGGATGTTGAGGTTACTCCTTATTTCCTTATCAAGGATACTGAGATTGATTTTCAGAATAAGGTGGTAAAAGTGAAATGCAAGATAAACCAGGTGGTTGAGACAGCTTCCATTGACAGGGCGGTGATCTATATATCCAAAACGAAGCTGGTGGATAATGTCGCGAAGATAGCGGAGAAGTCATTCACCAATCTGACTCCGGGTGAGCATGAATTCACTTTCGACCTGAGTGATAATGGAGTGACTGATGCTGCTAAGTTTTTATATGCAAGAGTCGGGGTTAAGGCACGGCAAGGAAATGATTATATATTTTCCGAGGTCACTCAACTGAGATAGATTATTTTCATTAGGTAATTCATAATATAAACAAGTAAAAAAGAAACCATGAACATGAAGTTTTATTCAAAAATCAGTAGTATGCTGGTGGCTGCGGCTTTCTTGTCGACCTTACCTGTCGAGGCCCAAACTTTCCGGCAAACCAAACAGGGAATAACGGGTACTACGCAGGGAATGGATATTGAGATCCAATTTATCAGCCCTGGAATTGTACGTGTGGTGAAGGCACCCGAAGGACGTAGCTTTAAAAAGAAAAGCCTTTCTGTGGTTAAGAGTCCTGAAAGCATGTCTGTAACGACCGAGAAGAAAGGAGAAACCGTTTCCCTGAAAAGCAATGCTGTACGCGTTGATTTCAATGTGGAGACCGGACGGATTTCTTTTTTTGACAAGCAAGGAAAGGCATTGTTTACCGAGAAAGATTATGGTGCTCAGTTTACTCCGTTCAATGATGCGGGGAATCAGACTTTTAGTGTGCGTCAGGCCTTTTTGCTGGATAAGGATGAGGCTATCTATGGTCTGGGACAGCAACAGGTTGATGATCTGAATCAGCGCAATCATAAACATTTCATGCGTCAGCGTGCATTGCATGCCAGTGTTCCAATCATTCAGTCGACGAAGGGGTATGGAATGTTCTGGGATAATTATTCTCCGACCACTTATACAGATAATCCGCAGGAGATGTCCTTTGATTCGGAAGTGGGAGAATGTATGGACTATTACTTCATGTATGGCGGTAACGCCGATGGTGTGATAGCGCAGATACGTGACTTAACAGGACAAGCGCCTATGTATCCGTTGTGGACATTCGGTTTCTGGCAATCGCGTGAGCGTTACAAATCACAACAGGAAACAATGGAAGTTGTAGATAAATACCGTGAACTGGGAATTCCTTTGGATGGAATTGTTCAGGACTGGCAATATTGGGGACCGAACTCTAACTGGAACTCTATGAATTTCGATAATCCGGAGTTCCCTGATCCTCAGAAGATGATTGATCATGTGAAGAAGAAAAATGCGAAGATTATGATCTCCATATGGGCTTCATTCGGGCCGGATACGAATCCGTACAAGGACTTGGAGAAAATCAATGCTCTATTCAATTTCAAGACATGGCCTGCGGACGGGGGAGTGAAAGCTTATGATGCTTATAATGAAAAAGCACGTGATATTTATTGGGAGCACTTGAATAAAGGACTGTTCAGTAAAGGAATTGATGCCTGGTGGACAGATTCAACGGAACCTGACCATCTGGATGTTCAGGAGAGAGATTTCGATATTCCGACAGCGATGGGAACTTATCGTAGTGTAGTAAATGCTTTCCCGCTGATGAGTAATAAGGGAGTTTATGAGCATCAGCGTGCCGTAACCTCTAATAAACGCGTGTATCTGCTGACTCGTTGTGCATTTGCCGGACAACAGCGTTATGCGGCGAATACCTGGTCGGGTGATGTAATGTGTAATTGGGAAACATTCCGTAAGCAGATTCCTACAGGTTTGAACTTCTCTCTATCGGGAATACCCTACTGGAATACGGATATAGGTGGATTCTTTGCCTGGCCTTATCATGGTGGAGCTGAAAATAAAGCCTATCATGAACTGTATACCCGTTGGTTTCAGTATGGTACATTCCTGCCCATGCAGCGTTCGCATGGAAGTGGTGTGAAAAAGGAAATCTACAATCTGGGCAAAAAGGGTGACTGGGTGTATGATTCGGAAGAGAAATACATAAATCTGCGCTATGCATTGCTGCCGTATCTGT
>ERZ860388.21-NODE-21-length-139973-cov-4.582663_pt1 | contig 139973 bp, 139 predicted proteins | sample MGYA00509978_ERZ860388 | MGnify/ENA primary metagenome ERZ860388 (study PRJEB30046, sample SAMN00715225) | human gut metagenome | study: EMG produced TPA metagenomics assembly of the A metagenome-wide association study of gut microbiota in type 2...
GTTCAACAATGCGAGATGCCGATATAGCAGAGGAGTCCTCGAATTACATCCGTTACCAGATCTTACAACAGGCATCTGCCACCCTTTTAGCATCTTCTAGAAACCTTAAAGCACAAAATGTTATCGGATTACTGGGCAGTGTTAATTCTTAATTTTTTGTATAATTATGTAAATATTGTTTCAAATTATAGTGACAAACCTTTGCTATTAGTATAAGATTGTCATATACGGGAGGAAAGGAGTTTTGACGTGGATAATAAGAAGATTGTGACGGTTAATCCGATTCAGAGTACTTTATCAAGAGATGATGATTCGTTTACAGCATTATCAACGTCTGCATTACTGGCCAAAAGTGCTGTTCCTTATTCCCACAGAAGAATTGCAGATAATTATGTTATTATCAAAAGAGTTTATAGATTTCAGGCAGTTCAGAGCCGAATAACCAATGCGGATGTTCAATTGTTAAAGAAATACGACTTTAATACACTTGAATACTCTACAATAAAGCAAATAAATGAAGAATTATCATATTTGAAAAAATGGTCTACTTCAAATAACGAACTATTGAGAAAAGATGCTGATAATCTATTGCAAATAAGATGTAAAGAACTTAAATATATTGTTGCCAGCAGATATTCAACGGTTACCAGTGAAATTTATAACGGCTACAAGGCTTTAGAAAAATATTTTGAAGAAATATCTAAATTCTATTCTCCTGTATGTTAAGAAAATTTAACATATGAGCAATTTTGATTATTTTGGTGTTTTACTATAACCGGAAGGTAGTAGTATGAACATTAGTCCTATTAGTCAAAATAAACAAAATTTTCAGCATCTTGGAAAATCTCATGGTGAGAATTCTTACTCAAAAAAAGAAAGAGCTGTCATAACAGGAATGAATGTTTTGGGTACTGCTGCCAGCTGCGCATTACTGGCCAAAAAATCAGGATATTCACTTAACCCTGCTAAAATGCTTAAAAATATTAAAAAATCTTTCTTAGCAAATGTAAAATTCCACGATAAAGAAGTTATAACTATTGGAGCAGGCTCTTGTATAGGTGGGCTTGCCGGCGGATATATGGTTGATAAAAATCCTGAGAATAGAAAAGCAAAACGACGTGAAACAGTCATGCAGCTTGGTAATATTTCCATACCAATTATTACAGTAGAAACGTTTGCTAAGTTCGGTAAGAAGTTTGGTAAGCTAGCTCAGGCAGCTTCTGCAATTGCCGGTATATTTACAGGAGTTTATGTAGCCAATATTCTTATGAACAAGCTCGGTAATCTATTGTTCAGGAATAAAAACGAAAGAGGTGTCAAGGCAACAGATTTTTCTGCTCACGTAGATGATATGGTTGTTGCAGCATCTTATATATCTGATAATAAGTATGTACATTCTATTGCCAGAATTGTTCCTCTCGCACTTATGATTCCAGGCTATGAAGTTGGTACGAAAAAAGTCCATTAGAAAAGGACAAAACTACACACAACCAGCAGTTCTGTCCTTTAGATTAAATTTTTCATACTCCCTAAATCTCTGTAAAACTCCTATGCTAATCCCAAAGCCTTTCTATACCATGAGAATGATTGAATTTCATAACCATTGAAAGTCGTTTTAACCTGTTGTTTTTTTAGGTAGTTTTCGAATTCGTCACTAAATGCAGATTTAACTGTCTTTGTTTCTTTAGAAATCAGTTTCATCGTTTTTTCTCCTATATTATAAGTAACACACCAATATATAAAAACCGTGAATTATACCAGTTAATTTTCTACACCACTTTTATGGGTCTATTTTAGCATAAAAATTGAGGTTTAGCAATTAGTATGTAAAGAAATGTAAGCGAATTTGACAAAAATTATTCTCAAGAATTAGAAGTATATAATCACAAAGAATATGAGTATATATTGATTTCATAACCTGTTTAAGCTATTGTAAATAAGTAATAGGGTAGTTAGGAGTATTATCAATGTATAATGTTGCAATCATCGGCGCTGGTCCTGCCGGAATATTTTCTGCGCTTGAGATAATTAAGCTGCGTCCGGAATGGAAAGTTATTCTTATTGAAAAAGGGCAAAAAATAGAAAAACGTAAATGTCCGATTAGAGAAGGTTCGCCAAAATGCGTAAACTGCAAACGCTGCGGTCTTTTATGCGGCTGGGGCGGAGCCGGTGCATTTTCTGATGGAAAACTAACACTTACGCCTGATGTTGGCGGCCACCTCGTAGATTATATGTCAAGAGAAAAAGTTGAACAGCTTATTAAGTACGCTGATAACATGTATTTGGAGCATGGAGCTACTGATGAAGTGTTTGGTACTGATATGGAAGTTTTTAGAGAAATAGAAAGAGAAGCTGCTTTAGCTGAATTAAAGCTCGTACATTCTCCTGTAAGACATCTTGGAACTGAAAGGAGTCTTGATGTTCTAAAACATATGCAGGATTTTCTTGATGAAAGAATTACAATTCTCAATAATGTCACTGCCCAAAGCCTTATTGTAGAATGTGAACAGGTTAAAGGTATTGTTCTTGATAACGGAGAAACTATAAAAGCACAATATACAATTATAGCACCTGGCAGAGAAGGGGCTGACTGGCTTACACATGAGTTTGCTAAAAATAAAATAGGCATGGTTAACAATGCTGTTGATATCGGGGTAAGAGTTGAACTTCCTGCTCCTGTGTTTGCGCCTTTGACGGATAAGTTGTATGAGTCAAAGCTGGTGTATTATTCACCGACATTCGGAGATGAAGTCAGAACATTCTGTATGAACCCTAATGGTGAGGTAGTGCAGGAAAATTATAACGGTATCGCAACAGTAAATGGGCATAGCTATGCAAACATCAAGACAAATAATACAAACTTTGCTCTTCTGGTAAGCAAAAAGTTTACAGAACCATTTAAAGAACCTATTGCTTACGGGCAGCATATTGCAAGTCTTGCTAATATGCTTGCAGGCGGAATACTAGTACAAAGATTTGGCGATTTGCTTGAAGGAAGACGTTCAACACCAGACAGAATTAAGTCAAGTATCATAACACCAACTCTTAGCTGCGCAACTCCGGGTGATTTGAGCCTTGTAATACCTTACAGGCAAATGAAAAGCATTATTGAAATGCTGTTTGCGCTTGATAAAATTGCACCGGGGACGGCTTCCAGATATACGCTTCTTTACGGTATAGAGGTTAAATTCTATTCAGCAAGAGTAAAATTGACAAATGAACTTGAAACAGAAGGGGTTAAAAATCTATTTACAATCGGTGATGGAGCCGGTGTAACAAGAGGGTTAATACAAGCTTCTGCCTCAGGTGTTTATGTAGCCCAGACTATCTGCGCCCGCGGCTAGTGCTACGCACGTGGACATTTTGTCGGCAGGCACAAGCAATATTACAAGATTAAATATTACTACGCCTCGAAGTTGGACTAATAGAATATTAGCGTAATCGGTTAATCTATGCTAAAATAAACTTATGGATGGAGTCGATCAGGAATTTATAGACAATCTTAAATCCCGCGTAAGTGAGAAAATTGAGCATCTTGATTTGTACCAGTTTAAAGGCAGCGTATCAAAACTTGTTGGCTTGACTGTAGAAGTCAAGCTTCCAGGACTTAAAATTGGCGATTTATGCTATATTGAAGCTGCAAACGGCGAGAAGAAACCGGCAGAAGTTGTTGCGTTTAAAGGTGATGCTGCGCAATTGCTTTTGCTCTATGACGGTACGGGAATCGGGCAGGGAAGTCTTGTTACAACGACCGGAAAACCTATCATAATTCCTGTGGGAGATTTTCTGCTCGGCAGGCTGATAAATCCTATGGGAGATCCGATTGACGGGAAGCCTATGGATATAGAAGGCGCTCTCTGGCGTCCTGTAGAAGGACCGCCGCCGGGACCTTTTGAAAGACCTATTATTACAGAAATGTTCTCTACCGGTGTAAGGGCGATTGATTCATGTTTAACCTTCGGCTGCGGACAGCGTATGGGCTTGTTTGCCGGTTCTGGAGTCGGTAAAAGTACACTTCTCGGTATGATTGCTAGAAATTCTGATGCAGACGTAAACGTTGTTGCGCTAATAGGAGAACGCGGCAGAGAAGTTAAAGAATTCGTTGAGGACGCTCTTGGCCCTGAAGGTATGAAAAAATCAGTACTTGTCTGTTCAACAGGTGACCAGCCGCCTCTAATCAGACAAAAATGTCTTTTAACTGCAACGGCAGTATGTGAATACTTTAGAGATCAAGGGAAAAAGGTTTTCTTGATGACAGATACTGTAACGCGTTGTGCGATGGCCGGACGTGAAGTTGGACTTTCAATTGGTGAACCGCCAACGATGAAAGGTTATCCGCCTTCAATATTTTCATGGCTTCAAAAAGTCCTTGAACGGGCTGGAAACAGTCCAAAGGGTTCTATAACAGCTTTTTACACAGTTTTAATGGAAGGTGATGATATTAATGATCCTATTGTTGATACTGTGCGTGGTATTACAGATGGTCACATTTTCTTATCCAGAAAAGTTGCAGAAGCTAACCACTATCCTGCTATCGATATACTGGGCAGTATTTCAAGACTTATGTCTGCAATTGCCAGCCAGCCGCATAAAGAAGCTGCTGCTAAACTTCGTAAAATTATGGCAATGTACAGGGAAAATAAAGATTTGATTGACGTTGGTATGTATCAGCCCGGAACTAATCCGAAACTGGATATTGCTATTGAAATGATGCCTAAAATCAATGCATTCTTACAGCAAAGAACTACAGACAGCGTTAATATGCAGAATACAATCGATACGCTTATTAATATGATGTCTGGAGTGGATATTTAAAAAATAGTTCTCATTAACTAGCAAATTTTATTTTTAGGCGGTTTATCCTTTTTAAAGAAAGGAGTTCTGTCTTGAAAGTTACATTACAAACCAACCAGCTGTCTTGCAAGGCATCAGCCAGAGATTTAAAATTTTTGGACAGCATTCGCGATAAAAATGTTGCTGTATTTGATTCTTTGCAGAAACAAAAAATTGAAACTCTCTTAAAATATAGGGAAGTGCAAAAGGTTATAGAAAATTATCATGATCTTTTGAATAAATACTCTAATTCCGGTGTGGCTGCAGAGATTATTATGAAAGCTAAAAGCGATTTAGAGGATATGAAGGTATTTAAAGATACTTTATGGAATAAATTAAGGGAAATTAACTTTGCAATTTTAGCAGAGGAAGAAAAGAATTATTAGGAAGGGGCTGTATGTTAATAGGTAAAATAAATTCCGGTAATTTAGGGTTTAAAGGTATATATGATCCGAATGTATTAATTACCGGCAGTTCAGGTTATATTGGAAGTCATTTGGTCCCCAAACTTGCAGATGACGGGGTTAATTGTATAGTGTGTTGCAGAGATAAATATAAACAGGAGTATCTAGATACTATTATTGCAGAGATAAACCGCTATAAGACTGATAAGAGTTTATGTTCTTTTGCAAATTTTGATTTGACTAATGAAGCAGAAATCAATAAACTTTTAAAAGAAAATAAGCCTGTGGATGCAGTTATCCACCTTGGAGGGTCAACATATAATTCCGAATCAATAGTTAATCCAAGGAAATATTATGATAACAATGTTATTGCATCAAGAAATCTTGTTAACTCTATGCTTGACAATGATGTTAAAAATATTTTGTATGTTTCAACAGCATCAATTTATCCCAAAACTGTTCAAGGAAGAGTTTCCGAAAAAAGAACACCAGTTCCCAAAACCCCTTATGCAAAAACAAAATTCATTACAGAACAATTGATTAATGATTACAAGGTTTATGGTTTAAAATCTACAATCCTAAGACTTTTTAATGTCGCCGGGGCTCACGGGTTTAATGATTTGGATATTGGTAAAAATGTAATAACGGTACTTCTAAATTTGATAAAGGATAATAGGCTGTTTACATTAATGGGAAATGATTATCCTACTCCGGATGGTACATGTGTAAAAGATTTTATTCATGTTGATGATGTTACAGAGGCAATTGGTAAATCTGTGGCAAAGCTTTTAGAACCGGATACAGCTTCTCAAACTTATAATTTAGGTACCGGTAAGGGAACTTCTCTGGGTGAGCTTATAAGAAAAAGTATTGATATAACCGGTAAGGAATTAAAGCTTCGTATAGGAGCAGCATTAGAAGACGAAGTTCCAAGTTTAATTGCCAATAATACAAAAATTAAAAAAGATCTTGGATGGGCGCCTCAAAAAAATATAGATGAGATAATAACAAGCTGCTGGAAATGGATACTCCAGAACGGAGGTAAAAGATGATATTAGCTGTAAGTGTAAATAATACCGCTTATACAAATAGGATACGTACAAAAAAATCTGAGAAATTACAAAATAAATATTCAACAATCGCTTTTAAAGGCGGAGAAAATCCAAAGCAGGTTGCATTTGTTTCTTTTGAAACAGTTCCGATAAATAAAACAGGCGGTATGGCTGATGTTGTAGGCGAACTTGCACCGGAGTTAAATAAACGCGGTATGGATGTGAGATGTGTAATTCCTCTGCTTAATGCTCAGGACGGAGTTCCTGTCAATGATAAGGGACAGCAGATATATAGAACACCAAAAGGCAAGGAGTTTCCTGTTGATGATCTTGGAATAGATTTTGATTACGATTATGGTACAAAAAGCGGGAAAGGGAAGATTTTTAAGGTAAATGACAGTCGTGTAAAGTTTCCTGTGTATGTTCTTTATTGTCCTGATGATGTTTCTAATAACAAAACAGAGTATCAGGGTTGGATAATGGATCAGGTTAAAAATCAGGAAGCTTTCTGTAAAGCAGGACTTGAAGCTCTTAAAAAACTAAAAGATGCTGAAGATTTTAACCCTAAATACGTTATGTCATATGAATGGACAACTGCACCGATTATTGAAGCTATGAGTAAGGATGAGTTTTATAAGGATAAAATTAAAATAGCAAATATAAATAATTTCGGTCCTGTCTATCAGGGGCGTGTAGGTGCACCGGTAGCTGCACCATATATTTTGAACAATCAGGAACTTGACAAACATTGTGCTGAACCGCGTGTAAGGGCTCTTCTTGAAGAAATCAGCAGAGCAGTTGAAGCTAGAGCCGGCGAGTTACATCCTTTAAATATTAATGAAGAAATTTCGAGAGGTGATTATAAAGCGGCTTATTTAAAAGTTGCTGAAAATTATGAAAAATATATTCCATACACAACAAATCATCTTGGATTTATGGATAGTATGGTTATGGACAGTTTTCCTAAAAAAGGGTGGTTTAAACAATATTATAACTTTTATGTACCTGCAGTTAGGACATCAGATTCAATAGTAAGTTGTTCTGATACATACATAAGAGAATTAGCAGAGGAAGACAGGTATTCAGATGGTGTTTCTAACCTGATGAACTTAGAAAGGCTTAAGAGTTTTGGCATAACAATCGGTATGGATTACAGCCTCCATAACCCTGCTGCAACTGAAAAAGAAACAACTAACCCTGTTAAGTATCCATTTTCTGCTAATGAAAAAGAGCTTGAAACAAATTCCAATTTGTTAGATTATAAAACCGGTAAAGCTATGAATAAATCTTACCTTCAGGAAATTTTAGGGGCCAAGGTACCAGATAAGGAAACTGCTTTTAATAAAACAGTAGGTGCAAGGCAGTATGGTTTCCTTGAGAATGACCCGAATGCACTCGTTTCGACCTTTATTACACGATACGATCCACAGCAGAAGGGAGTTGATATTGTAATAAAAGCAGCAGAAAAATTGCTTGAAGAAGAAAAGGATGCACAAATAATTCTTGCAGGGCCGGATTTTAGTAAAGATTATGCTCTTATAAAAGAGTATCTGGAGAATGTAGTGTATAAATATCCGGGCAGGGCAGTTTTGTGTGACGGTTTTATAAACAATATTTCACAGTTTTATGCAGGATCGGACACAGTTTTAATTCCCAGCAGATTTGCACCTTTTGAACTAGTTCAGCTTCAGGGGATGAGGATGGGTGCAATTCCGATAGTATCTAACGCTGGAGGGCTTGCCGAAATTATTGTAGATCCGCGGGAAGGCAGGGACGAAGAAATTCTCGGGTTTAAAACTGAAAAATCTCTTTTCCTTACGGATGATCCTTACAAATCATACTGCGATACAATAAAACGGGCACTTGATATTTATAAAAACGAACCGGCAACGTGGGATAAAATGCTTCTTAACGGTCTTAGATACAAACGCAGCTGGGATTTGCCTGCACAAAAATATTTGGAAACAGTATTTAATCCTAAAAACTATAGTAACATTAAAGATTTGTTCTATATTGATTCAAAGTTTAGCACAGGTGAAATAACCTCAGAAAATCTTGAGAAACAAAGAGAAGATTTGGAGTACTTAAGGCATAAAGGTTATTCACAAATTATCCAGATTGATAAAGAGAATAAACAATTAAAAAATCTTGCTGCAGAATACGGTATAAAGTATAAAAATATCGAACTGGGTGATACTCCGACTGAGGAAAGTGCGGTAAAATTGCTAAAAGAAATTGATAATGACAGTGAAAAAAGTTTTATTAACGAGTCAGAAGGAAAAAATAATAAATCTGTACTGGCATGTTTCTACCTTGCATATAAAACTCTCGACAGCATCGATAAAATTATGGGAAAAATATGGACAGAGCGGGAGAAGGATTTTTATGAAGTAATATGGGGGGACAAAAATAAGATTAAAAATATTATGACAAAGCTCTCAATACTTGGCGAGAAATATAGTCATGATATCAAAAAACTTTCTCTGGGCGAACTATTCAGTGTAAATGCCGGTTTTATAAATTCAGCAGCAAGAAGAACCAGAGAAATTCTTGAAAAATTCAAGGAATTGAACTCCTGGAAAGAGGTAGTATACTCAGGCAGACATTATATAAAATAGAAATTGAAATTTGATATTTATGTAATATAATTAAATGTGAAATTTAGTGGTAATGTGTATTATATACAATATTAAATTTTGTAAAATTTTTAATTTACATGCCGGATAAATGGCAAAAAATATTTTTTTACATTCTTTATATATTTAGAAGGAGTTTCAGAAGGTGTTTGTAAATAAAATTAATAGTGTACAGAATATCGGGTTTAAAGGCTACCAGCACGTAAAGAATGATTTGGGCGAAACGGTAATGCGTTTTAATTTTCCATTTAACAGTGAAAAAGAAAACTGCGAAATCCAGATTTTCAGCGCTGCGCCGACAGAAAACTATAACTATAAGCTTTCTGCGGCTCCAATTGCTACAATACCTTTAAAACCGGAAGGTGTAGATGTTAATTTACAGGATATTACTAACTTAGATAAAGATGCGCCTTTTGCATATAAAGTGGTTAGAAAAGACAAATCTACAGGGAAGGTTGTCTGGGAAGGTGCTGATACCGGTGTTAAAGTTAAAGAGCAAAATGGCGAATATGTAAATCGATTACAAGTGCATAATGTTGGTTTAGTTGAATCAAAAGATGGTACAAAAACTCTTGATTATGTTGGAGATCCTATTAGCAATTATACACATACACTTGTTTCACGCAAGGGAACTACTCCAATAGTTCAAGGTGCGGGGTATTTGATTACTCCTGATTCTTTAATGCCAGGTGCAATGTATAGAGGTTTTACAGAAGAAAATACCGGTGAAATCTATTATGATAAAGATTTCCAAAATAAAATGGAAGGTGTTATAAAAAACTTTTCTAATATTTACGGCGGAAGTATTGCAGGTGCTCAGAAGGCAATTCCTTACTTGAAGGAAAATGGATACAAATATATGTTCTCTACTCCGATTGCAAACGGTTCCAAAGGCTGGTCTCTCGGATACTGGAATAAAAACAACATGCAGGTTTCTCCGAACATGGGGAATACAGAAAACTTTGCATCATTTTTCAGAGATTTGTATACAAATGGGATGAAATACGTTTATGATGGTACATTTACTTCAGAAGGACTTGAAGGTATTCACTTCCAGTATGCTTTGAGATGGGCGGAAAAAACTCCTCAATCATATTACTGGTTCAGAATGAGCGGTTTGAAAAATTCAAATCTGGGGCTGGGGGCTATCCCTAAAAATAAGGAAAACCTGAGATTTAGAGTTGTTAATGCGCCTTATAATTATCAGCTTCAAGCTAATAGTACGTATAAAAAAATCGTAAATCCTGATTATAATTCTAAAAAAGAAACAATGTTTCAGATTTATGATGCTTCTCAGGCAAGCGAGAAGCAGATAAAAGCATTAGATAAAGCTATAATTAACTATGAAAAATTAACAGAAGGCAAAGCGCTTGATATAAATAACCATGACGATACTGTAATTAACTTTATATTCCAGATAGACCCTAAAGAATATGATAGAAGAATTGATGTTATTAATGAACTAAATAAAAAATTTGGTAAGAATATTAACCTTGACTCTGCTGATGGTACAATCATGGCAGCTCAGTTCTCTAACTTTAAAATTGATAAGAAAACAGAGGGCGGATTTGTTACCTGGGATGCTAACACTGATATGGTAAAAATGAATTACGGTATTTCCGGCTACGATGAAAAATTACTGCAGGCAATCGTAAGCCGTTCTGAACGTGATTATGAAAAACAAATGATTGAGCGCGGTGCTAGAGAAGTACAAGACTTGACTATTCAGTCTGGAAAATACTGGACTGGTAAAGTTAAAGATATTCAGACCATTTATACTGCTCAAACCGTGGGAAAAGCAAAAACAGTTGAAGACATCAATAAATTAATCAAAGATGGAAAATTGCCGGAAGAAGCTAAACTAAATAATGAAGCTCTCAGCAATATCTTGAACGGACAATATCTGTTGGCCCCAAAAGGAGTTATGGTTAAGGATGATGTGACTGTAAAATCATTGATGAAGCTTCCTCTTGATACTCTGGAATTTGGTGAAAATACTGTAGGTGTACTTTCTACATCATATTTCTCAAACAGAGCAACAACGGATGAAACAGTCGGAGTTTCAAGATTTGACTTGATGAAACAGAACAATCCGCATCTTGTTGAACCATATGTAAAAAACTACAAACGAGTAAATAGTTTATTTAATAATGAAATTAAAGACTTTGCTGACGCAATTATTAAGCAGGTCAATCAAACAGCTAATGAAAAACTTTTAGATAGTAACGGCGACTATACTGAATACGGCGAATATGTAATGGAGCTTGTTGGTCAGGATATTACTAAATATGCTTTCCTCAAATCATTAGGCGGTGATAATTTTAAGACAAAAATTCTGCCAAATGGCGAAATAACTTATGATTATGAAGCTTTGAAAGAAGGAACTAGCTTAAAGGCTCTTGATATAAACGGAAACAGTCCGGAAGACGAAGCTGAGAAACTAGAAAAGAAAATAGAAAAGGGAATTAAACATCTTTCTGATAGTGATATTTCTTATGTATCAGGGGCTATATCTAAAAGAATATCCGGTACAGATACTTCCAGTTTCCGTATCGCTGAGGCTCTTGTTGATAGAACAGGTCTCGGTTTAGACTGGAGGCTTGATGCCTGCAAAGATGTTATTGATATGGATGCAATCCGTAATGAAGATAACGCTTTTGATGATAACTGGGATGCTGTAATAAAATTTTGGGAGAAATTTGTACAAGGAGTAAAACAAGAAAATCCAAATTCCTACTTGGTTGCTGAAATTACAGATATAGAACCATTACTTCAAGAAACATATGGTTCAAATGCATATCCTTATAATAATATGACAAATGTAGGACAGAAATTTAATGGAGAACCTGATACTTTTGTAAAATTCTTTAACGAAACAGGTATTACCTCTGAAGCTGCCTATTCTTATTTCTTTACGGATTTATTAACGAATTTTGCTCCTTCATTTGACACTGGTACTACTGATAACAGCGAAAATCATGACCGTTTTAAAGCTCGTTTTGAATTGCTAATGCAGACAAGAAGTGTTGATTATCTGAGAAACCTGTATACCTTTATGGGAAACCATGATAAGCCGCGTATGATTCATGGTCTGGCAGTTGATATGTCAATGTTCCATGCTAATATTCTTGGCTCAGATGAAAGAGGGCATAAAACCCGCGAGGCTGCAATAGAAGTATTATCTGGTGCAAAAACAGCAGCAGATGTGCCAATAGAATTAAGATTAAATGTTGATAATAATGACTACTTCTTAACTACATCAGCAAGAGCCGTTGCAACAAGCAAGCTTTTGATGGATGTAATAAATGAAGAAAAATCAATTTCAGAAGAAGATAAAAAACGCTTAATTGATGCGCTTATTGACTTAACTAATGGTAACTATCTCGGTGAAGGTGTTACTGATAGTATGCAGAAAATTAAGATTAAAGAACTTTCTTCTTTACAAGCAGCTTTCGAAGAAATTTTGAAGCTCTCTGGTGTAGCCCTTACAAATGCAGAAATTGCAGAAGTAATAAAGAAAGCTAATGAGTTAAAGATTTCTGACTACTTAGTCCATGGTGATTTGGATTGGAAGGATATAGATCCGAAAATAAAAGAACGTAATGAAGCAAATGCAAGAGATATTTTAGGCAGTCAGAGTGATTATGGCAAGTATAGTTTATATACGGTTCAGCTTGCAAAATTACTCAAGGATGCTTATGCCCAAACAAACCCTAAGAAATCATTAGATGAAGGCTTCAAAGCTTTTGCAGAAAAATATGATAAAAATACTGTATTAGCTAATACAGAAGGGTTTAAGCGTATTGAAGATCCTGTAACTGCAATGAAAAAGAATGGATATGCAGCAAGAGATCTTAAAGTCGCTCTAAAAATGGCTGTTAAGCAAGCAGAATTTAAATCAGGCAAGCCTATAGAAAATAAAGAAACTATAATTGATTCTGCTTATAAATCTGCTACAGAGGCAGCTGTAGTAAAAGCTTCAATGATTATGGAATTTTTAAAAGGGCTTCCTGGTATACCTACAATGTATTCAGGTGATGAACTTGGTATGACAGGTTATGAAGAGAAAGCTAAAAACGTATACCTTCAAAACAGAAATGCTCTTCCTTGGACAGAAACCGAAGGTGAATCTGATATTGCGAAATATAGAAGAACTGTTATGAGTGCAATGAACGGGGCTTTAAAAGACAGAAGTAATCCTGAACTTGCTCCGTTGAATAATGGTACTCCTTATGCTCTTGAGGTTAAGGCTCACAACTTTACAAGAAGTGAAGCAACGGCAAGACTTGGGAATATTGGTGACAGAATAAATGAGATAAATGAGCAATTAAAGAGTAAAACTGCAGATAAAGCATTAAGTGCAGAGCTGAAAAAATTAGAGGAAGAAAGAAGGTTACTATCAAAAGATTTTGCTAAGATTGCTTATATGATGCAGAGTGCAAACGGCGATATGACAGTAACTCTGTTTAATGCCGGTGATGTAGATTTTTCAAATAGATGTAATTATTTTGAAAAATATGGTTTGGATACAGAGGAAAAACGTAAAAAATTCTTTGAAGAAAATAATATAGAAACAATAAATCCAGATAATAAATACATTCCAATACTTCCAAAATCTGAAGTAGATGCAATTATGCTTGGAGCAGGAATTGCAATTCCGGTTGGTACGGTATTTACAAACGCTAATGCCAAGGATAAAACGCAGTATGTTGTAAAAGAGATTGGCGGAAAACTCGGCATTGTTAAAAAAGACGGCGGAAAAATTGTAATGGATGGCAAGACTGCTAAAAATGGCGTAATGATTTTGAAACATATTAAGAATATCATATTTAAAGGTGCGCCGAAGAAAGTTTATTACAATAAACAATATAATTTTGCATCATATCCGTATAAACAGCCTGAGCAGACAATTCAAGGAGAAAAACTTTCAATTTTAGCAAAATAATTGGATAAACACGGGGATTAAAATGAGAGTTGGAATAGTCGGAATAAATAGCACTAATTTATTAAATAATCGGTACAAATTACACTCTAAAGTTTCAGCACCAAATATGGTTTTTCGGGGTATATTTGGATCTCCTGATGTTTCAGAGAAATTTAGATATGGTTTAGAAGCTTTGGACGAACATTCATTGCTTGTTGTGACTTCAAATGAAGAAATTGCTGATATGATTTTGTCACAAAACTCGGATAAGATAGATACTCCAATATTAAAAAAGTATACATTGAATGTTGAGAAAAAAGATTTGAAGAATAAAATTACCTTAGATTCAGATTTTGTAATATTCAAGAAACAAGATAAGTTTTTTATTATGGGGGTGGGAAATCTTTTCCCTCTGACTGTGCAACGGCCGAAAGAAGATTTTGATAGTGATAAACACCAGTTCAAAGCAGGGCTTGTAAAAGAACTTCGTGCCGGCGAGGAAATAAGGACTGGTGAGTTGCTCTGGGGAGAAAAACCTAAATTTGTTTTTAATCCGCCTTACAAATATAATCCTTCAAATGCAGAAAAATATTTAAAGGTGAAATCTATAACAAACCTTAAAGAGTTTAATAAAAGAACAGTGACTTCTCTTTGTACAGAAACAAATACGTCTGATGATAAGAAAGTTTTTACATTTGCAGACATCGGAGGTTTAGATGAGGCTATAGCGACACTTAAAAAGTATGTTGTCCGTCCGATAAATTATCCGAAAGTTTTCGAAAATATAAGGCTGAATAAAGGTATTCTGTTATGGGGACCGCCAAGATGCGGAAAAACTTTATTAGGGAAGGCGCTTGCATATGAAACCGGTGCGAAGTATAGAGAATTTAACGCAAATGAGTTTAAAAGTGCGCAGGTGGGTGCTTCTGAAGCATCAATAAGAGATGTCTTTCAAAAAGCAGTGGCTGATGCCCCATCAATTACTTTTATTGATGAATTTGATTCAATTGCTAAAACAAGGGATGGGTCTTCCAATGCTCGTTTTGATGACCCTATAGTAAATCAGTTTCTCGGTTGTATGAGTGATTTAGAAAAGAACAAAGCTCCTGCATTTATTGTTGCAGCTACAAATATGAAAAATTTAATAGATCCGGCTCTTCTTGCATCTGGACGTTTCGGACTGCATATAGAAATTCCTATGCCAAATCTTGAAGGATTGAAACAAATTTTTAAAATTCATTCTAAAAATCAACCGCTTTTTGGAGATGTTTCTGTAGATAAGCTTGTTACTGCTATGTTCGAGAATAAATTTAACGGCGCGGATGTTGCTGAAATGATTACGGATGCATTCTTTAATGCAATAGAACGCTTGGGACTTCATGAAAAAATGGATGCAAGAACTTTTGGTTTCGAAGATTTAAAAAAGATTTTAATTTCCAAAGCTGATTTTGAAAAAGCTTTGGAAAGACTGGCTAAACAGAAGCTTTAACGAGTTCTTTTGCTTTTTCTATGCTCTGATGCTGACATTCCAAACAATCCCAGAAATCAGGAGAGTTAATATAAGGTTTGACAACTCTTCTGGCCCAGGATCCAATTGCTATACCGTAGTAATTTATACCGCACATTTTTGCAAGCTCTGCTGTTTTTGAGTTTGTTCCGCCGGATAGAACTATATGCACCGGCAGGTTTGCATTCTGAATGATTTCAGCCATTGCAACTGCTTGAAGGGTAGTTTTGTAGCTGTCATCTGAACCGCTCATAGGAATTCCGTCAGCTTGTACAATTGTTGTATATGGTTTTCTATGAGCAATCATATTTCTTACGCGGTCAATAACTTCTTTATTGCCGAAAAATTCTCTATCAATGCAGATTGAAGCATACTTAGGATTACAATCATTAATCACTCCCCACTTGTAATCTAAATCCTTCTTGTCATGTCCCATAATATGCAGTTCAAGAATTTCTACCCCGTTTTCTACCATATAAGGAAGGATTTCTTTGACATTAATATCCTTTTCATACATTGTCATTGCACCTGTAGGGCATTTTTTTGCGCAAGTGCCGCATCCAATGCAGCGTTTATCATTAACCATAATAGATGGAAATATCGCATCATTGGGGCAGTGACGCAGGCAGTTACCGCATTTTATACAGACACTTTCCTTTATTTTAGCTTTTGTAATATGCTTGTCACCTTTGATTCCTACGCTTACGCAAAAATGGGCATCTTCAAGTCCGGCTAGTGAAACAGCTTCTTTAGCAGCTTCTAAAATTTCTTTTCTTGCCGATATATCAAAATATTTACAGCCGGCTTTTGCATATACATAAACCAGTCTTTTAACACTCTCGCAATCTTCATTTCCAGCTCCGCATACTATTTTTAACATTTTTAAAAACCTATTGCGTAATCAAAAATTTTCTTTTTTACCCGATGTTTTGCCGCAACTTGTGTGTCAACTGTGACTTCCGGTGTTTCAATAACCTGTCCTGCTCTCTGGAGCATATTATTCTCTTGCAGAGTTTTATCTACATTGTTGAATGATTTTAGTGTATCAAGTCTGTTTTGAAGTTCTTCATTCTCATTATTTAGAATGACAGTCTGACGGCTGAGGTCATTTAATTTCATCTCGCAGGAGATAACAAAGTAATAGCTTACAATAACAACACCTATTAGTAAGCTTAATATGACGCATAATGTTTTATTAACTCGTTTTATTGCCATATCTTTGACTAAATTCTCCTTTGGAAAGTACCCTTCTATTATACTATTAACAGCGAGATTTTGAACAGACTTATCAACAAAAGACTTCTTCGTCTTTTCCTGAACCTGATATTCTTTTTTATTTTCCCCCGCAAGTTTTTTTATGAAATAGTCTAACCCAGATTTATTGTTGATTTTTAATGCCGAAACCAATATATATACTCCTCTGCTCCCAAGGTTTAAATCCGCAACATCAAATAGCCCTAACGACTCTTAATTTTGCGCTTCGTGACGGCGGATTCTCCAAAATCTCCTTTTCGCTCGCCATTATCGGTTTCCTGTTGACTAATTCGATTCTTGGCGGCGGGCATTTGCAAATCATTTCATTGCATCTGCACTTCTGGCTCTCAAACTTGAAGATTTGTTTTACAATTCTATCTTCCAAAGAATGAAAACTTATTACAGAAATTATACCACCTTTATCTAATAAATCCAATATGTCATGCAGTACAAAATTTACATTTTTTAACTCATTATTAACTTCTATACGAATAGCCTGAAACACTCTTGTAGCAGGGTGTATATTAGACTTAATCCTAGGAGTCGCAGCGATAATAATATCAGCAAGTTCTTTCGTTGTTCTAATCGGCTCAGACCTTCTAACTTCAACAATCTTCTTTGCAATTCTCTTTGAAAATCTTTCTTCTCCATATTCACTAAAAATCCTCACCAATTCATCTTCCGAGTATGTATTTACTACATCATAGGCGGAAAAATTACTTTCCATGTCAAATCTCATATCAAGCGGAGCTTCTTTTGAAAAAGAGAAACCGCGTTCAGCTTTTGTCAATTGATGATAAGATGCGCCGAGGTCTAAGATTACCCCGCCTGTAATTTTTTCAATACCTAATTTTTGAAGCTCTGCTTTGATATTTGTATAAGAAGATTTGATTATTGTAAGGTTTGGGTAATCTTTCAAGCGCTCTTTAGCATGCCTTATTGCTTCATCATCAATATCAAACGAAATAAGTCTGCCGTTTGGCGAAATTCTTTTTAAGATTAATTCACTATGGCCGCCCCCTCCGAGCGTACAGTCAACATAAATCTTACCTTTCTCACACTCTAATGCATCAACAGCTTCATTAAGCATTACGGTGTAGTGTTTAAAATCATCCATTATGTGCCTCCAGCATAAATGTAACAGGACCGTCGTTTATTAATTCAACCTCCATCATTGCGCCGAAAACACCTGTTCCTGTCTTTATTCCGTATGATTGAACCTCTTTGATAAAATATTCATAAAGCTCGTTTGCAACTTCCGGAGGTGCTGATTTGTCAAAACTTGGTCTTGTTCCCTTTTTACAGTCACCGCATAGAGTAAATTGTGATACTATTAACATTTCTCCTGATGTGTCAATGAGTGACAGATTCATTTTATCGTTTTCATCCGGAAAAATTCGTAGATTCACTATTTTTTTTGCAAGTTTTTCTACCTGTTCAGTGCTGTCGCCTTTTTCTATTCCTACAAGAGCAAGTATTCCGGACTCAATTTCAGAATATAATTTGTTTTCAATTGTAACAGAAGCTTTTTTTACTCTTTGTATTAAAACTTTCATAGTTTCTCCAGCGTATTTGATAATAGTTGTATAACTCTGTCAATCTTCTTTTCGGCATTATTAAAATAGTTTGAAAACTTGGCTATAAGTGTAGTTAACGTTTCTATTGTAAAGTTTCCGGTCATTTTCATCTCATAATCTATATCAATTTTTTCTGATGCAGTTATAAAATCAAATAATGTGCCGGCCTTAGAGGTACTGAGGTTTAAGAATAATTGAGAAACTTTCTTTAAATCCTTTAAAACTTCAACTGTCGGAGCTTTATATCTCTTTAAATCATTATTAAGCGTTTTTACAGCTTTTTCTCCGTTAAGAACATCTTCTTTTGTTTTTTTAAGGTTAGAAATTTCTGTTGTAATGTTGGTTTTAAGAGAGGTTAAATCCAACTTATAATCTGATTTTATTTCTCTCGTTTCTATAGGCTGAGTATCTTTTAGAGCTTCTTCAAGAGGCATGTTTTTATAACCGTCAATTTGCGCACCTTCCATAGACGTATTAATGTATTCTCTATCATTGAACATTTCTGCAAATTCTGTAAGCGGTTTTATGAATGCTGCATAAACAGATTCTGTAGGAATTTTGTCACCCTTAATGCCTTTGACATAATAAAGAGAGTTGTTCAAATTCCTCAAACGATTTTCTGCAGCTTTTTTGCGCTTTTCTTCGTCAGGAGAGTTACTCAGCGAGTTTGCAAATTCTTCAAAATTCTTTGCTGTAATTTCCCATCTGTTATTGTCCTTATTATATCTACATTCCAAGTCTTTGTAAGCAGAATCTTTACTGTAACATTGACCTTCAATGTATGCCAAATCTTGACCAACCATAACAATTTTTGAGCATCCGAGAATACGTGCTGTATTGAGTGCTGTATATGAAACAGTTCCCTTTGATAAATATTCATTTATGTTTTGAGCTGTCAGACTGCTCCAGATAGAGTTAACAGGCATATTTTGAGATATATGCGAATAAATCTGTTTAAATTTGAAATTTCTCAGATTAGGATTTGAGTAAGGTTCTGTTATAAAATTAACCTCTGATAAATCAAGGCCGGCTATCTGTTTAGATGAATCATAGGCCTCAATAATACATAAAAAATCAGGAGTAATATTATGTTTTGCCAGAGTTTTCATGGCAGTTCCCACAACAATTAAAATAATATTATCTCTGTATTTTTTTAGCGTTTCAATGTTTCTGTCTAAAGTAGGCCCTGCTGATACTACTACTGCTGTCTTGCCTTTGAATACATCTTTGATAGCGGTTAACGGAATTTCATTTAGAAGCTGAGGTATATTTCTAATAATGCTTCTTGTCAGTGGATAAAACTTTTCCTGTGTGTATTTCAAATCAAGACTGAATGATCCAATCATTCTTTGAATATTTTCAACCATTTCGTCAAAAGTTTCATTATTTAATTCCCGATATGCTTTGGTTGTCAGCATAAGCGGGGTATTCTTTGTATTTGATTTCTTATGAATATACTCTCCAAGCAGGTCAATGTTGTCTGCGATGAATACATTGTTTTTTTCAATGTCTTTAGAGAAATCTACAAGTGTAAAAGCAATTTTTAAAATATTTAAATCAGGTTCATAAAGTATAACAGTTCCGATAGAGTTAGCCGAGGCTACCTGAAACAAATATCCAAGGCCTAAACCATATATTAAATGGATTGCAACAGGTGTGTTTTCTGCTCTTGCAAATATTTCCTGTGCTTCTCCTAACGGATTCGCAGGATTGTGCAGGCGGGTATTTTTATAAACCAGATTGTAAAACCCGTTTTCGTTTATAAGCTGAGGCACATCTTTAATAACATAATCTGTAATTCTGCGTGCAAGTACCGGATTCTTTTGTATTAATGCTGATATATTTTTTTGATAAACATTGCTCATAGTTTTATCCTTGTTTTCCTCTTAGTTGGCCGCAAGCCGCATCAATATCTGCTCCTCTTTCAAGTCTTACAGTAACCTTTTTACCTGAATGCTCAAGCAGATATTTGAATTTCATAATATCATTTCCGGATGGTTTTTTGTAATCATTTTCAATAACAGAATTATACGGTATCAGATTAATGTTACATTTTATATCTTTAAGGAAGTATGCAAGTTCTTTAGCTGCAGCAGGAGTGTCATTGAAACCATGTATAAGAATGTATTCAATTGTAATCCTGCGTCCTGTTTTCTCAATGTATTCAAGAAGAGCTTTTTTTAGCTCATCAAGCGGATATTTGTTTTCAATAGGCATAAGTTCTGCACGCAGTTTGTGGTTTGGTGCATGAAGCGAAATTGCAAGTGTAGATTGCAAATCCATTTCTGCAAGTTTTTTTATGCCAGGAATAATCCCGCTTGTCGAAATGGTTATCCTTCTTGCTCCTATCTGGAAATCATTATTAAAAATTCCTAATGCTTTAAGGACGTTATCCAGATTTAAAAGCGGTTCACCCTGCCCCATAAAAACAATGTTTGTAACCTTTAACCCTGTATCTCTTTGAATTGTTAAAACCTGTTCAATAATTTCTTTATAAGTAAGATTTCTTTTAAATCCGCCTTTTCCGGTTGCGCAGAAAGAACAATTTACAGCACATCCTACCTGAGAGCTAACGCAGGCAGTCAGATTAGCACGATTATCAAAGCGCATAAGAACTGTTTCTACACACTCACCATCAGGATATTCAACAAGATATTTAATTGTTCCGTCACTGCTTACCTGTTTAATTTTTATCTTTGTTTCGGTCACAGAAGCTGTTTGTTTAAGCTGTTCTCTAAAATCTTTAGAAAGGTTTGTCATTTCATCAATTGAGGAAACGGATTTAGCATAAAGCCAGTTATGAATCTGTTTTGCTCTAAATTTTGTAGCTCCCAGCTTGTTCATTAAATCTTCTATTTCTTCAAGTTTCATTCCGGCTAATATCATTATTGCAGCTTTTCCTTATAAAATTCTATAATATCCACTTTTGCTTTTAGAAGCATTGCCTGATGAGCAACTTCATTTTTCCATGCGTTAAAAGAACAAGATGCTGGCAGCAGCTTAAGCGGATTATGAGGATATTCTCTGCATATATTCGGACGATTTTCATATATAGTACAAACGTTGCCGTCAAGTTTAGGACAGTAATAGTAGTAAGTTTTATCCTCGACAAGCTCATTAAGCATTTCAAAATATTCAGGATTAACTTTTTTTGCATCTTCTTCATTTTCATAAGGTACGAAAACTGAAACAAAGTCAGAAGCAAATTTATCTCCTCTCATAGCCCTTTGTTTAAGCTGAGTGTAAGAATATTCGCTTACTGCTAATTTGCAGCAGGCTGCACATCTGCTGCAGGTGTATTCGTTTTTCTTATCCATTATAGATTTGTATGCAGCTTTGAGTTTTTGTTTGTAATCACCTGCTAAAAAAGTCAAAGTCTTAAGCTGCCAGTCCCTGTATTCACAGTTCATCGGGTATGGCGAGAATATATCTTTTTTTTCAATTTTACAATCTTTTACAGTACATTTTTTACAAACACTGTCATCAGGTTTAAATTGATTAATTTCTCTTCTTATACTTTCAGCAGCTTCAATAAAAATTTTTTCGTAGTTGTCTTTTAAATTATCATACTGCGAGTTTAAAGAATTATTTTCCTGTGAAGTATTTGTAGAGAAAAAATTATCCATACATTAGATAGTAACATAAATTGCCATCTCCGGCAATGAAAATAAATAGTAAGCAGGTAACATATAAAATACAGAAAGGATATCGATATGGCAACAGAAAAATTACAGTTATATAAATGTGAAGTATGCGGAAATCTGGTTCAAGTTATTCTATCTGGAGCCGGAGAGCTTGTTTGCTGCGGCCAGCCTATGAAACTTCAGTCTATTCAGCATGACAAAAGTGAAACAGGTGAGAAGCATGCTCCAATTGTAGAATTTAGGGAAAATGACAGATTTGTACAGGTGAAATCTCATCCAATGCTTCCTGAACATTATATTCAGTTTATAGAAATTTATAAAAAAGATAAATCTGAACTGCATCTTAAGTACTTAAATCCTGGTGATATTGCGGAATTTAATATAACCTGCCTTCCGGAAGAAATTGATGCAATTGAATTCTGTAATATACACGGTTTATGGGGAGAAAATAAGAATGATTAGTGACAAAATTAATGAAATTATAAATGAACAAATTAACAAAGAATTCTTTTCAGGATATTTATATCTTTCAATGTCTGCATATTTAAAAGAACTCGGGTTATTTGGTTTTTCTTCATGGCTAAAGAAACAGGCTAAGGAGGAAGTAGAACACGGTCTTAAACTTTTTGACTATCTGATTGAAAGAAACAGCTTTGTAACCTTGAAGCAGATAAAAACTCCTGAATTTGAGTTTAATGGAATTATCTCAATATTTAATAAAATACTTGAACATGAAAAATGTATCACTGAATCTGTCATGAAAGTTGCAAAACTTGCAGAAGAAGAATGCGACAGAACTACTCTTTCTTTTATAGACTGGTTTATAGATGAACAGGTCGAAGAAGAACAGACAGTACGCGATATAATTAAGCGCCTTGAACTCTTTGGCGAAGACAAGGTTTCGCTTTACCTTATGGACAAAGAATTAGGAGAAAGGCAATAGTTGAAAAAGGACTAATATAGTCCTTTTTTCTTGTATTATTTTTTTGTTTTTGTTAAATTAATTGTGTGTGTTTTATATGTCTAAAACATTGTAAAAAAATGTAAAGTTCATGCTTTTTAAATAGCAAAAAATAAAATTTTAGGGACTTTTAATATATAGGTACCAGATGGGGTTCGTATGATTAAAGCAGTAAAATTAGCAGATAATAATGTTATGTTTGGAGCTAAACCGGAGAAGAAAGAAAACGGTGAAGTAGAATCCAGAATTTTGCCTAATACTTTACGTACAAGAATGCAGCAAAAATACCAGAAAACAACAAATGCATTTTTGCAGTATCCTGTAAAAGGCTTTAAGGGTGATGTAAACTCAGATTTCTATGAATTTTTATCAATGGGGATTGTGCCATATTTACTTGGAAGTGCTATGTTTATGGGATTATTTAATCTGCTGAAAGATTTGAACCCGAAATCCCAGAAACTTGCAAATATTAATGGAAATAAAATGGCTCTCGGGGTTGTTTTATATGGTTTGTTTAAAACACTCTCTAACGATTTAGTTACCAGACCTGTTTACTGGGGCACCGGTGTTGATATAGAACTTCCGATTGAGCATGTATATTATCCTCTTCCAAAAGAAGCTGGAGAAGCTGCTAATATAGTTCCGCAAATACAGCAGAGAAAAGTTTATGACAGCAGGGAATTCTTTAGAAAAGATTTAATCCAAAAAGATATCGGGGTCGAATATTACGATAAAATTGCTAAGAAAATTGGATTAGGTGAAGATTTGAATGATTCTGTAACAGAAACAACTCCTATTATTCAAAGCATTATCTCAACAACCAAGACAGCGAAGAGTCTATCATCATATGCTTGGGCTGGCGTTGGCGTTGGACTTGCTGTTCAGAACAGCTGGACTAATTTCTTTGATGCAATTTCAAATAGAAAACGTCATATTGCAAAACCTGGAGAGGGTTTTGGTACCAAAATGGCTAGCCGTATGAAAAATGCCGGAGAAAATTTTGTAAATATTTCTAAGACATTCGGAAAATCATTCGGTCAGGCTTTCAAATCTCTATGGACCGGCGATGCAGGCAAAAGCGGCTTTATGAAGCATGCCGGAAAAGCATGGCTGTTATTTACAGCAGCACTTACTGTAGGAAGTACAGCAAATGTTATTTACAAGGCAAGACATATGGGAAAATTGGCAAATAAAGATATTATGGACAAATCAAAAGAAAGTACGGTGATTTAGTATGGCAATTAATCTTGTTCAACCAAATATTGAAAATACTAAGTCTCATATCCCTTACAGAGAAGCAAAGGGGACTATTAAAACTGACAAAAATGTGAAACCGCTTCCGCCGGAAGGACATCTGGTTCATGATTCATGGACAATGCTTCCTAAGTATTTTCTTAAAGATATTGCGTATGATATGAAGGCGGTAAAAGATGGTTTTCAGGGAAATGCCAACGACCACCAGCTTGGCAGACTCAATGATGTAGGGCTTAAGCTGGGCGGTATCGGAATTGCAACTATGCTTGCAGCAAGAACCAAAAATCCTATGGTTAGAATCATGGAATATGCCGGTCTGGGTGCATTTTTAGCAGCAATGTCTATTTATCCGCAAGTCGCAATAAATGCTCCTTCAAGAATTGTTCAGGGATTTGATATCGGAAAAGAATATATTGATGATCAAGGCCGTAAAAAATCTGTACTCCAAGACCCTAATTATATTCCTTTTGATATGTATCAAGGGGATTATCCGGGGGAAGATTTAGATATCATAGGCGATAGACTTGGTATCCCTAGAGGTGTTAAAAACAGAGATGATTTAACAAAAGAACAAATGAGAAAAATTGGTATTCAGAATAATACCCTATGGATGATGACTGCGGCTTCTGTACCTGTATTCTCAGCTTTAATATGCTGCGGGCTGGAGAAGTTAATTGCTCCGGCATTAGAAAAAGCAAGAAATTCCCGCTATAATTCTAAAATTAATCATGCTCTTAATGTTACTGAAAAAATGTCCGAGCAAATAAATAGCATTCCTGCTAATAAACTAAGCAAAGATGTTGAAAAAATATTAGTTAATTATAAAAATCAAGAATTGCCAAAGGCAGAGTTTGATAACCTGATGAAGCTGTTTACAAAAAATATGGATGCAAATGCTTCTGAGGGGATTAAAGCTGACCTTGAAAAAATCTTTATGAATGAGAAAAATGGAGTAAAATCTTATTTGCTTCCTGACAATCTTGCTGATGATATAGCTGGTTCTATTAAGGAAAATTTATCCTCAAGAAATAGGGCAACTTTAGAAAAAGTTTTTGTTCCATCAACTTCTGAAATAAATGAAATCTTAGGAAAAGCCGGTTCAAAAGAAATAACTGAAGAGCAGCTGCAAAATATCAAAGGTGAATTTAGAAAACTTTTCGAAAAGAATATGGAAAATGAGTCCGGAATTTCTAAAACTGCTCTTAAAGCTTATGAAAATGAAGTATTAGACTCCATATCTAAAAAGATTAAAGGTAATTCCTCAAATTATGTAAGTGAAAACAATATCAAAGATGTTGTTGATTTTGCAAAAGTTATGGGAGAATTTAAAGAAAATCAAAAAGTTCTGGATAAATGTAAATCGTTCAAGATTGAGTATGCTCCGGAAACTGTAATTGCTCGTTCTTACGGTAAATTTGAAAGTACGCTCTTAGATGTACTTGATATTAAATATAAAGATTTAAAACAAATCAGTGAGTCTGATAAATATGCTCAGGAAATCTTTGAAAAGAAACTTGAAGCTTTGACAAAAGATGAAGTAAAATATCAAAAAGCTATTGAAAAACTTTCTAAAGTTATGTCAGAGATGGAAGTTAACCTTAATGGCAAAAATGATACAGCTTCTCATATGAAAGATTTGATATCAGGAATTGAAAACAATTACAACAATACTGCAAAACGTCTTAATAACATTGGAAAATTCAAGAATACAATTGACAGGCTTGTAAAAGAAGATGTTTCTACTCTGTCAAATTCAGTTAAATCAAGAAAAGATTTGTATGAATTTCTTGATGGTGTTAAAAAAGATAAGTATGCAGGTATTAAATATTGGGATAATTTAGATGATGCCGGACGTCTGGAATATGCTAAATATAATTCAAAAGGTGTAGGTTCTTCTAAAAATCTGGAAATTTCAAGAATCGTTGAAAGATATCAAGGTGCAAATAATTCATTCAATAGAATTTTACATTTATTTGATGTCTATAAACGTCCAATTCCGGAAGGCGGATATGACAAAGAGATTCTTGCAAAAGGTAAAGAAGCTTTAATGACAGCAACATCTTCAGATCATACATTGAAGCTTAATACGATTAATAATCCTGAGTATTATAAAGATTTGATGCGTACAATTTGGCTTCCTAATTTGGATAATACTACTCAGAAAGGGTTAGACGCATCAAAAGATTTAGCTTCCGGAAATATCCAAGGTCGTTTAAAATCTTATATTCAAAGATTTCAGGATATTATAGGCAATAATAATATAGATTTTACAAAACCTCAGCATATTTTAAACGGCGATGCAGTTAACAACTATACAAAATCATCCCGTACAAGAATGGCTAAATTTAATCTTGTTGCACAAAATCCGGTAGACTTGATTAAAAATGCTGCAGGAAAAAGATATGGTAATCAAAAATGGCTAAGAATAGCATCAGGCATTGGCGGGGCAGTCTTTGGTACAGCTATTCTGGCGCAGTTTGGTTTTGGTAAAATAAGAAATCCTCAAAATATACAGAAGCAGGTGAATGATGATGCAAATAGCTAAAATTATGCCAGTTAATTTCAGAGCTGCTGCAGCACAGCAGCCGTTGGTTAGTAAGCCTTCAGAAGAAAAGAATGCAGATAGTAATGTATCTGCAAAATATCTTGAAAATCTGGCGCGCTTAAATGCTCCTGCAGTTAAAAAGATTGATTTAGTGGCTGCTAATAAAGCACCTTATAAAAATAATTTGAGGACAATGATTCAGAATAATCAGGCTGTAATGCTTGCTATTGTCCCAAGAACATTTACAGCTCAGGATTTAAACGGCGATGATAAAGTAACGTTGAGTACAGGTGAAAAATGCGGTACTTTGTTAAGTGCAATTTCAAGATTGGATGAATTAAAAGTTGATGGCATTAATACAATACATATTCTTCCAATTCATCCGCCAGGAAAGAAGAATGCAATGGGTACTGCAGGTTCGCTTTATTCTCCTGCAAAATACGTAACTGACGATGGACATCTTGCTATAGATCCAATGATTGTTGATAAGAATGATCCTAGAACCCCTGATGAACAATTCAAGGCTTTAATTGATGAATGCCATAAACGCGGTATCAGAGTTATGTTAGATCTTCCAAGCTGCGCATCTGTTGATATGTTTGAAGCAGAACCTGAACTTATGGCATATGGAAGGAACGGTGAAGATAAAACACCTCAGGGCTGGGCTGATATTAGAATGTTTGAGCCATGGGCAGATGAGGCAGAAAGAACTTTAAATCCAAAATTATTGGAAATGCATAAGCAATATGTAGATGCTTGTATTGACCTTGGTATTGATGGTATACGAGCTGACGTTGCAAGAGCAAAACCGCCTGAATTCTGGGATGTTTTAATTAATTATTCAAGAAAAAGAGATCCAGAATTTGCGTGGCTTGCTGAAAGCTATACATATGAATGTGCTTCTCCAATGGTAAATATGCCTTATGATAGACCGGAAGATTTATTAAGAGCTGGGTTTGATGAATATTATGGACAGTATCATATTTTCCACGACTGGAGAAATTGTTCGGATTTTAATGACTATGTAAAATTAAACTTAGACTTATCTCATAGACTACCGGCAGGGAAGAGTGTAATTGGTTCATTCTTGACACACGATGACAGCTCTTCAATGATTCACGGCGGAGAAAATTTCTGTAAGCTAACTACAATTTTACAGTCAACAATCCCAATGTGTAATCCGTATTTTATTGATGGTTTCCAGACTGGTGACTATTATGATTATAAATATAGAGATACAGAAAATATTGAAACCTATACTGAAAAAACATTGATGAACGAGCATAGATATCGTTTAGCTCTGTTTAATCTTTCTAGAAAGCCTGGTGGTGATTGTCCTGATATAGAAAGAGTTATGAAAGGTGTTCTCAAGATGAGAACAGAAAACCTTGATGTACTTGCAGATAGAAATAGTAGTTTTATAGAACTTGATAAGCGTGAAGATAAATATGACCAGATTATTACATATGCAAGACATAACAACGGCAGAACAATTCTTGTTGTTGCAAATAAAAATCCAAATAGAAATGTAACAGGGATTATCGAAATACCTGGTTTAAAAGAAACACAGAAATTAGAAAACATGGTGCCTGAATATGGCGAAACAAGTGAATTCCAGGTAAGCGAAAACGAGTTAAGAGTAAATCTTGCTCCTGCAGATGCTTATGTCTTCGAAATAGACACACCAAATTTGGAAAATGACAGAAAAGAGCACGCTTTTAAACAAAAAGTCCATGACTAAGCAAACATTAAATAAATTGCGAAAAAGAGACCGGTATTTTACCGGTCTTAGTTTTGTTCAATAGTTTTTATTACCTTTGCAGGATTTCCGACAGCAAGTGAATTTGCCGGAATATCCTTTGTGACAACCGCTCCGGCTCCTATAACGCATCCGTCACCTATTGTAACCCCGGGAAGTACAACAACACTTCCACCCAGCCAGCAGTTTTTGCCTACAGTTATTGGCTTTGCAGATTCAATAAAAGTATTTCTTGTTTTGTAATCCAGCGGGTGTATAGGTGTGTAAAATTGTGTATTCGGCCCAACAAACGTGTTTTCACCAATTTTAACCTTAGCACAATCAAGAACGACACAGTTTGCATTAAAATAGACATTGTCATCAAGTTCAAGGTTGCAGCCATAATCACAAAACAAGCTTGGAGTAATATAACACCCTTTTCCCATTTTTCCTAAAAAAGATTTCAAAATAGCTTCACGCTTGTCAGCATCAGGCTCAGCATTGAATTCTCTGGTCTTTTCCAGTGAGATTCTTCTTAATTCTACTAACTCTTCGTCATTCATCGGGTAGTAATCTAACCCGGCAATCATTTTTTCATATTCTCTCATATGTGTATTATATAATAAAAAACCTGAAGTTTAACTTCAGGTTTTCTTAATCTTTTAGCCCATATAGGCACCGGCTTGCATTGCGTTTGCATAATCCCATACGTTAGTTTTTTGTAATTTTTGCTGTTCAGTTTCTTTTGGTGCTGCATCTTTTTGAGCAAAATCAAACCATACAGGATTTGCACCATTCGTTTTGCCAGCTCCGCTTGCTTCTGCAACCATATATTGCCATCCTTTCTTATATCATCGTATCTTCAACTTTATATATTAATAAAGTAATATTTTTAGGATGAATTTCAGTCTTTAAATATTTATTTACAATTCTTTACATTTTTAGGTTTATTTTTTAGAAGCAGCACTAACAGTATAGCAAAGAGCATTAATAGTGCAAGGATTGTAAAAATATCAAAGAAGGAAGCAAGCCGGGCTTGAGCTAAAAGCTGTTTATACAGCATTCCGTCAGCTTTTCTGGAAGCCACAACTTCCGGATAATACCGCATAAATTTGTGCTGAAGTGCTGTAAATTTACACAGGAACATTGGATTATGTGGTGATAAATTCCCTACAAAGTAATTTTGATAAACCTGTGATACTCTTGCAATAAATGTAGAAGATATTGAAGTTGACATTGCTGTTAATATATTCTTAAAAAGAGCATGCAATGCAGCTGCATCAGCATTTTTAGACGCCGGCAAAGTTTGAAACGACAGCGCTGTAATTGGTACAAATGCAATAGGAACTCCAATACAAAGCAGTATATTAGGCAGAATTATGCTTTCCATAGAAGAGTTCGGGTTCATTTGTGTAAGCATAAGAAGTGAAATTGCAATTATTATAAATCCTATTATGGCAAGCAGTCTGCCTTCAACGTATTTTGATATTTCTCCAGCTGCAATCAAGCCGATAAAACAGACGACTGCTCTTGGAAACATTAAAAGTCCTGACATAGAAGGACTATAGCCTATTAAACTCTGCACGAACATTGGTACAAGCAGCAGAGTAGAATATAAAACAACATTTATAAATGCGCTTGCAAAGGTACCGAACAGAAAATTTCTGTCCTTAAATACTCTGATATCAATTACAGGATACTTATATTCAAGCTCCCAAACATAGAAAAACACGAAGGAAAATATACAAATACCTGATAACCAGCATATCCAGGTTTCATCAAACCAGTTATGCTGCTGTCCTTTGTCAAGTACAACCTGCAGGCATCCCATTGCTATTACGATAGAAGCGTACCCGAAGATATCAAATTTTTTGTTATATTTTTGTTTAACCGGCTGTTCATCTGGAACAAACAGTTTGACTAATAATAAAGATAAAAGACACAATGGGATATTTATAATGAAAATCCATTGCCATGAGTAGTTATCAGTTAAATAACCTCCAATAAAAGGGCCTGCAAGCGGTGAAAACATTGCTGCAACTCCGAATAATCCCATAGCAACCCCGCGTTGTTCTTCTGGAAAAACTTCAAGTAGAACTGCCTGACATAAAGGCAATATACAGCCGCTTCCAATACCTTGAATAACTCGTGCACCAATAAGCGCCTGAAGATTTGGCGAAATTACACAGAGCAGGCAGCCTATAGCAAATACAATGATACTATATATAAATAATAACTTTTTGCCTATAAGCCTTACAAGATAACCTGTAACCGGAAGCATAAGGCCTCCTGATATTATGTAACAGGTGATAACGGTATTTGCTTCATATTGAGTTGCACCATAAAAACCTGCTATATGCGGCTGGCTTACATTAGTTCCAGATGACGCAGCCAGTGCCAGAAATGATGGTAGAAGTACTGCGATAGCTATTATAAACGGGTTAATTTTCTTTTCTTCCATCTTTAATTCTTACCTTTGGTACAACTGACATACCAGGAACAATGTTATAACCTGAGATATCTTCATCAAACAATATTTTGACAGGAACTCTCTGGACGATTTTTACGTAGCTGCCTACAGCATTCTCCGGCGGAAATAAGCTTGATTTAGCTCCTGTGGCGCGCTGAATACTTTCAACATGGCCCTTAAATCTTTTGCCGGGATATGTATCCACTTTAATCCTTACGCTTTGCCCTTCCTTCATATGAGTAAGCTGAATTTCTTTAAAATTAGCAACTACCCAAACCTGCTCCGGTACAATATTCATTAAAGGCTGACCGATATTAACATAATTACCTTTTTCTACACTTCTGGCTGCAATTTTACCGGACTGCGGGGCGTAAATCTTGGTGTATTGCAAATTCAATTTTGCTTGTTCTACTTCTGCTTCAAGACGTTTGATTAGTGCTTCATCAGCCTGTGTTTTAGCTCTATTTGAATCAAGAGCATGCATTGAGGCCATAGAGTTTTCCTGAGCTGCATTAAACTCTGCCTCTGCAACTTCTAGAGCAGTTTTACTTCTTTCATAAGCCTGCTTTGATACAATTCCATCTTTGTACAGGTCTTTATATCTTGCAAAATCTTTTTGGGCAAAATCAAGCTTTGAAGAGGCAGATGTAATATCTTCATAAGACTTGTTAACTTTGGATGAACTCTCATCAACCTGCTTAACAGCAATATTTAAACCTGCTTTTGCTTCTGCAAGCTTAGCTTCTGCCTGATCTAATGCAACTTCAAAGTCTTTCGGATCGAGCTCTACCAGTAAATCGCCTGTTTTAACTTCCTGATTATCGTCTACAAGCAGTTTTACGACCGGTGCTGCAACCCTTGGAGCAATTGACACAAGTCTTCCTTCTACAAATGCATCATCTGTTGACTGAAAATAAGTAGAGTGTATTGCAGCTACAATACCTAGTATAATTAATATAACACCTGTTATGGATGGTACTATTACACGTTTTTTCTTATATTCCGGACGTCTTTTTTTTAATCTTGCTTTTGCTTTTTTTATAAAATCTTTATCATTCTTGTCTTCATGTTTTCTAGTCATAATCTCACCTAATTTTGTATTACAACCTTGTCTTTTAAATTAACTTCTATTTTATTTAACGTTTCCAAAAATTTTTCTATTTCTTCCTCTGAAATATTTGCCACTGTATCCTGCCAGATATTTAATATTGAAGGAAGTACTTTTTCGCACACATCTAATCCTTTTTCAGTGATGTATAACTTTTTCACCATTCTTTTTTCTTTATCTATTGCAGATGTTAAGTATTCTTTTGCCTCAAGTATAGAAACAATTCTTGTTATATTGGGTCTGTCTTTAAGAGTAACGCATGCAAGCTGGCGCAGATACATACCATTATTTATTTTAAGTGTATATAGTACAGTAAATTGTTCAGGAGTAATATCAAAACAATTTTTTACAAACTGCTGGCCTGCAAAAATCTTAGATAATAGCCCTATTCTAGAGAGTCTTAAGCCAATTTTTTGTTCTAATAAAATATCTTGTTTCATAAAATTCCTTTGTGTTATCATAATAACACAAGAAGGATAAGTGTAAATATGACATTTAAAAAAATTCTAATTATAAGTTTATTTTTAATTTCACTCCCGGTTGGTGCAAAAGAATGTACAAACCGTCTGGATTATATGAATATGGACTGGTGGAAGAATTATAATGATGAAGTGTTAATTAATCATTTCCAGACATTATATGAAAATAATCATGACCTGAGAATAGCAGCTTTAAAAACAAAGCAAGCTGAAGAAAATATTAGACTAGCCGGAGCAAATCAGCTTCCTCAATTAGGTTTTGACGGAAGTGTATCCAGAGTTTTCAGAGGACCGCGAACACAATTTGGCTCTGTGGTAATTCCTAAATATATTCAAAATGAAATATTTTTGCCTCTGAATGCTTCATATGAAATTGATATATGGGGGCAGAATTATTTGAATCGTAAGAGTGCCAAAAAACAGGCAGAAATTGCAAAACAGCAGGAAAGAGCTGCATATATTTATATAACCTCTAGTTTTGCAGCTGATTATTATAATTTGATTAAAATGGATGAACTTGAAAGAAATCTCTTAAAAATCATTGATTTACAAAAAAATATTGTAAGCATGACTGAAAAGAAGTATAATTCGGGACTGGCTTCAATAAATGAAGTTTTAGATGAAAAGCAGATATTAGTCAATTTTGAAAAAGATTTAAATAAACTTACGGAAAACAAAAAAATATTGAATGATGAAGCTGTTGTTCTGCTAGGCCTTAATACTGATAAAGCAATTGAGCTTTCCGATTATCAGTCGATATCTTCTCCTAAAACTCCCGAAACTCTTTCTACAACTATTATTCAATTCAGACCAGACTTAATTTCTTCGGAAGATTATGTGAAAAAGTCGGGTATTGATGTAAGAGTTGCAAGGCGTGAGTTTCTTCCCAAATTTATACTCTACGGCAATCTTGGTTTTAATGCCTATAAATGGAATAGAATGTTTGCAGGAGAAACTTTTCTTGCTAATGCCGGGATAGCTCCTCGTTGGGATATATTTACCGGAGGAATTAAAATGGCAAGATATAGAATAAATAAGTACGAATATAAAAAAGCTGTAGAGATCTATGAAAAAACTGTACTGACATCAATTCAAGAGGTTAATGACGCTCTTGCAGAAGCAAAGACAACAAAGGCAAATCTTATAAAGTCGGATGAAGATTACTCTATTGAAAAGGAAAAGCATATATTAGCAGAAAAACAATTTAGCATTGGAGATTCTTCGATGCTTGATGAAATGAAATCAGAAGTAAATCTATACGTCGCTAAACAGAGAAACATTGCCGCAAAAATCGACAATGTTATCTCATCAATATCTTTATATAATGCCGTTGGCGGCATAGATTATACTAAAAACGATCTTTAATTAGCAAAGAAATTAAGTTTTTCTGTAAAACAAGCTTCATCGTTTATACAGTTTTTCTGAAGATATCTTGATATTCTGCCTCTGTCTTTAAATAAAAGGACATATGGCAAGTTTGGATAAATATGATACTTCTGGTTGAAAAGTTTAGTATCTTCAGATGCAATATCTAGATAAACGAAATTGTAGGACTGGCTATATTTATTTTCCATGTTACTAAAAGCCTTTTTGATATCCTCCAGATTATCAACCCAGCTTGCATATACGAGTATTGCCATAGGTTTATTACTTTCGCTTGCTTCTTTGTATGTTATAGCTTTAGATGGCAAAGCATTAAAGAGAATTACTGTTAATAAAAAAAGTGTTGATAATATTTTTTTCATATGTACATCCTATCTTTTGTATAAAAGCGGATTTGCATATTTATGCAAATCCGCTTAAAGTATTAGTTCTACTCTGCTTTAGAAATAACATCCATTTCTTCAGCTGAAGCGTAAGCAGAATGACATCCGCAGTCAACGTAAATAACTTCACCGGTAGTACCGCTTGATAAATCAGATGCAAGATATAAACCTGCTTTTCCAACGTCTTCCAAAGAAACATTTCTTTTCATTGGAGCTCTCATTGTAGCAGCCTTAAGCATTTTAGAAAATCCTGCAATACCCATTGATGCAAGTGTTTTTACCGGTCCGGAAGATAAGCAGTTAACACGAATACCTTTGCTGCCTAAGTCTACAGCAAGGAATCTCATAGCAGATTCTAATGCAGCCTTTGCAACACCCATTACATTGTAGCTAGGAACTGATAATACAGAACCAAGATATGTTAATGCAAAAATAGAGCTGCCTTCGTTCATAAGAGGTTCAGCATGTCTGCAAACTCTTACAAGAGAATATGCGCTAACGCCAAGTGCGATATCCCAGCCTTCTTTAGAAGTATCAACAAATCTGCCCATCAAATCTTCTTTAGGTGCAAAGGCAACAGCATGAACAACAAAGTCTAATTTACCGTATATTTTTTCACATTCTTTGAATACTGCTTCAACTTCTTCTTCTTTTGTAACATCGCAGCTCATAATAAGCTTAGCGTTCATACTTTCTGCAATAGGTTTAACTCTTTTTTCCATAGCTTCGCCGGCGTATGTAAATGCAATATCAGCACCTTCGTCAAATAGCTGTTTTGCAATACCATAGGCTATACCATGTGTATTAGAAACACCAAAGATTATACCTTTTTTACCCTTCATTAAATCCATAAAAAACTCCTCTTTTCCTAATCTACGTTTCAAGAATAACAGAAAAATGAATTCATAGCAATAGAGAAAGAGGAATTAATAACAATTAATTCCTCTTTCTACAAGATTATTTATATTTTTTATCCAATTCTTCCTCATAGAATTTCTGGAGTAAGCCGGTTATACATTTTGTATTTATCTCAAGCCCATATCTATATCGATCTCTTAAAACTCTTAACCACAAACCCAGCTGATTAGCTTTTGCCGTTTGGTATGCTGCACTTAAGCTTTTATTAAATTCTTTACCATCATCATCCTGAGCATAAGCAGCCTGGTATGTTTTGTTTTCAAAAGTGAATGATACCATTGCACCTTTGCCTCTTTCTAAAGGTTTTCCATTTGCGCATTCTGTATAAATCTGGCGCATTCCTTCTGAATATAACGATTTTAATCTTAAATATGCAGAGTAAAGGCAATCCTGATCAACCCCCTGTCTATTTAAAGCTATAGTGTAATAATGGCTGACCCAATTGAGTACCAGTGAAGTATCGTTGGCCAAGTTTTGAGGTAAAACTCTTTTCCAACCTTTCTTTTTAGGCCCATCAATATTTTTAGTGAATAAAATCCAGGTACTTCCATCTAAAGATAAACCAAGATTTCTTTCAGGGATAAATGGTGGTGTAATCGAGCTGTTTGAAGTATTCGAAGTTGTTGAAGTACTAGACGATGTGCCGGAAGATGTACTAGAGCTGCTACTAGAAGTACCACTAGAACTGCTTGAGGTACCAGATGACGTGCCAGAAGATGTACTAGAGCTGCTGCTACTAGAAGTCCCGCTAGAACTGCTTGAAGTAGTAGATGATGTACTAGAACTACTACTACTTGAAGTGCTACTAGAAGTGTTTGAACCAGGATTGCCAGGTTCATCCGGAATAACCGGCAAATCCGGCATGTTTACAGGTTTATCTGAAACAGTTCCATCCTGATAAACATATATTTTGTATCTGTCATAACCGTCTTTGTTTGGTTTCTTCGCACCATTTGTGTCTATCTGAATTATACCAGGTGTTTTTAATTCTTTGAAATCTGTAACAGGTAGAACCCAAACAATCCCGTCATTTGTTTTAAGTGTAGCTTTCCCATCAAGGCTGGCGTTAGCAATACAGCTTACCTCAGAGAGCGCATTTATTTTTGCAGCAAAAAGTCCACAAAACTTAGTTGTGCCTTCATATTTTTTGCCTTCATAAATAACCCATTCAGTATTGCCAAAAAACTGAGGAGCATTCTTGCCGTCAACTTCCGGATACAGATCCTCATCATGTACCATAGAAGGAACTAGACGCGTAGTAAGGTTGTATGCCTTTTTAAACATACGTGCTTCTCTATCCGGTATAATCTTTTTTAGTACCTGTAAACACAGTACTGCAATTACAATTACACAAGCTACAACAATAAGAACTTCTGCAAGAGAAAATCCTTTTGCCTGTGTGTTTGTCTGTACGATAAATGGTGTGTTTCCGCTCATGCTATCCTTTCCTTTCTTAACATAACATTTCTATTAAAATGTTATGTTATCAGGCAGGATAAGACATACACACAGAATAATAATGCTGTAAAAATTCAAAACAAAGCAATAAGCGTAGAATATAATAGCAATTTAAAATATATATAACATTCTAATAGAAATGTTATATATTATGACTAATATAATTATAACGTATTTTTTACACAATGCAATATATGGATTATAATAGCAATATGAAAAAAATTTTTTTGCACATGATTTTAATTTTACTTGCTCTTTCAATGATAGTGCCCTTTTTATTAATGTTTTTGATTTCACTCAGCAGCAATGAGAATATTTTTACAGAATACAAATCCATTAATTTATCTTTTGCGGCATACAGAAATGTTTTTGCTTCAATTCCTCTTGTAAAATATTTTTTAAACAGCCTTATTGTTGCTTTTATTACTACTCTGGGGCAGGTTATTGTTTCTGCATTTGCCGGTTATGGCTTTGCAAGACTAGATTTTAAAGGCAGAGATGCCCTATTTTTTATTATCATTCTTACAATGATGGTTCCGCCACAGGTTAATATTGTTCCGCTTTTTTACATTATGAGTAAACTTGGATGGATAAATACTTATCAGGCACTGATTGTACCGGGAATTTTCGGCGGATTTGGTGTATTCATGATGAGGCAGTATTTTCAGAGTTTCTCAAAAGACCTGGAAGATGCTTCTAAGCTTGACGGATGTAATGTTTTTCAAACTTTTTACAAAATAGCTCTTCCCTCTGCTCTTCCCGCAATTGCAACTCTTGGGATTTTTACTTTTGTGACTACATGGAATAGTTTTATGTGGCCTTTAATTGTAACAAATACGGAGAGTATGCGCACTCTTGCTGTAGGGCTTACTATTTTTAAAAGCTCGTTTAGAGAAATTACAATGTGGGGTGAGCTTATGGCTTGCTCTTGCATATGTTCAATCCCTGTGATTGCAATTTTTATACTCGGTAAAAAATATTTGATAAATAACCCTATGGCAGGGGCAGTTAAGGAATAAGTGTGTTCCCTCTACCTGCGGGAGAGAGGAAGGTGGAAATTAATCTATCCCTCGACAGATGCAAGTAATGCATTGACTTCTGCAATCAAATCTTCATTTTTTGTCTTTACTGCATTTACGAGCGCCTTTTTAAGCAGTGATTTTGCTTTGTTTGGGCTGTTAAAACTAATCATAAGTTCTGCTGCTGCTTTGTAGTTTTGCGCAATTTCTTCAGGAGAATTAGAAAGTTCATAGTTTTTAACAGCTTCTGCGTAGTATTTTAAAGCTTTGTCCTTTTTCTTGAATTGTACGCAGGCATCTGCAGTGTTGCTTAAAACATAACCTTTCATTGAATTGTCTGTTGTCTGTTCAATGAGTTTTCTTGCAACATCATAATAATCAAAAGCATTTTCATCATACTTATCAGTAAAGATATTTGCCATTCTTGTAAGTGAATCAGATTGCCCGATTAAGTCATCAGATTTACCGGCATAAGAAATTGAAGTCATATAGTGGTTTAATGCCGGTCCAACTTCATTAACGTCATCATAAATCTGAGCCATCGAAAAATGTGCTCTTGATTTAACATTAACATCTGTAGTGTACTGCAAGGATTTATTGTAGCTGTTAAGCGCCTGAACGAAGTGGTCATTGTCATCATAGATTTTGCCTATTTCCAGACAAATTCTTGATTGAGTTTCGTTGTCATTAAGTTCGCTTGCTCTTGCAAAAGCTTCTTTAAACATCTGCATTGCTCTTTGCGGGTTGTTTGAGAATGCCTGTTTTTTGGCTTCTACAAATAGAGATTTTAATTTAGTGTCCTGTGGAATGATGGTTATATTCGGTTTTTTAGATATTGTTTGTTTGGCCTGGATAAATTCTTCTTCAAAATTAAGTTCTTCAGGTTCAATTTCGATAATTTCTTCATGAGCTTCCTGAACAACAGGTTCCGGTTCCGGAGCAGGTGCTTGTTCAGTCTGCTGCTGCGGTGCAGGTTTCTTTTCCTCTCTGTTTTCAGGAAATTTTACAAGGAAGTTCGGGTTAACTTCTGCTTCGTCATAGCTATAGTTAATTCTCTGTAAAAATAGTGCATCCAGCCAGTTTTGAACAACTTTTGAATCTTTGTTCAAGGTTTCTGAAATATATTTATCCAGCATTGAGGCTGCAATTTTCAAGTTGCTTTGGATAAGGTTAACCTGCGGATGCGGTTCTCTAACCTGCTGTTCAACAATTTGCAGATAATGATTAACCTGCTCTTCGATATCTGCTGGTGTTGCAATTGCCTTAATTGTATTACGAAAATCTTTTATTATCTGTGCAATATTAACTTTATTACTTCTTTGCGGCTGCTGCGGCTGAACCGGTGTTTGTCCTATTGGCTGATATCCTGCCTGTGCAGCTTGATATTGCATAGGGTTTACCTGATGCTGGTCATATCTTATAGGCGGGGTATTGACCTTGTAACTCTGTCTTTGCGGGTATGCTGAAGGATATGCATTTGCAGCAGGAGAATATATTGCTTGACGCGGCGGTGTTTGACTCTGTTGAATATCCTGAGCCCGTCCACGTGCAATGGTCTGCTGCTGTTGACGTTGCTGCTGCTGGTCTTGCGCGTTTCCGTTATGACCGTCCTTGTCTGCACCGTCACTGCCTGCATTATAATTGCCTGTTTCCCTCTGAGGATAAGGGCGAGGGCGTACTGTATTCATTGTGTTAAACAATATAAACCGTCCTTCCTTTAATGATATCGGATATTATCTGACGTTCTTTACCGTTTTAAAAAAATATCGTACAAACGTACGATATTTTTTTAATGAATACTTTGGTTTTGTCAAATTTCGTAGTTTTACTATTTATTATATGCTCTTAAATTTAACTAAATCTTGTTTTCTCATCCTGATATTTTCAGGGGTGATTTCAACAAGTTCATCATCTCCGATGTATTCAAGGCAATCCTCAAGCGATAATTCTTTATGTGCCTGCAGAGTTACCATGACATCAGCAGTTGCACTCCGCATATTTGTCAGTTTCTTTGTCTTGCAAATGTTTACAACAATGTCCTGAGGCCTGTTGCCTTCGCCTATTATCATTCCTCTATAAACCTTTGTCTTAGGAGTTACAAAGAACACACCTCTGTCCTCAAATTGCGCCAGAGCGTATGGAATAGCTTCACCCTGTTCGTGAGCAAGGATTGAGCCGCTTCTTTGTTTCGGAATATCGCCTGCAAACGGCTTGTATTCATCAAATGTATGGTACATAATACCTTCGCCGCGTGTCATACGAATAAATTCACTTCTAAATCCGATTAGACCCCTTGCAGGAATAGAAAATTTCATGCTTGTTCTGTTTCCGTTATTTTGCATCTCAAGCATTGTGGCTTTTCTGCATGAAAGTCTGTCAATGCAGGAACCGGCATATTCTTCCGGAACATCTACAAGAAGATTTTCAAAAGGTTCTTGCAGATTTTCACCTTCGCCCTTGTAGATTACTTCAGGTTTAGAAACCTGAAATTCGTAACCTTCACGACGCATTGTTTCGATTAAAATTCCGAGGTGAAGTTCTCCTCTTCCGCTTACTTTAAAGCAGTCGGTTGAGTCGGTATCTTCGACTCTCAAACTAACATTCTTTTCAAGCTCATCATAAAGTCGTTTTCTAAGCTGTCTGGAAGTTACAAATTTCCCTTCCTGACCTGCAAAAGGACTGTCGTTAACAGAAAAATTCATCTGTAATGTCGGCTCATCAACATGAATAAGCGGCAGCGGATTAATGTTGTTAGGGTCGCAGAGAGTTTCACCGATATGAATATCAGAAAAACCTGCAATACCTACAATGTCACCGGCTTCAGATTCATTAATTTCCACTCTTCCAAGGTCTTTAAAACCGAATAGTTTTGTAACTTTTCCTCGTTCAATTGAGCCGTCTGCTTTCACCCATGCAACCTGATCCTGCGAATGTATACGTCCGTTAACAACACGTCCGATAACAATTCTTCCTACATATTCGTTGTAGTCAAGCGTTGTAGCTCTAAATTGGAATGGTTTATCAGAATCGCCTGATGGTGCTTGAATGTTTTCCAGAATACAGTCAAGAAGCGGAACCATATCTTTCTTTTCATCATCAAGATGCTTAATAGCATACCCGTTTAAGCTGCTTGAATAAATGTAAGGGAAATCAATCAAATCTTCTCTGTCAGTGAGTTCTGTAAACAGGTCGAATACTTTATCAAGAGTTCCGTCAGGGTCTGCTGCCGGCTTATCAATTTTGTTTATAACAACAATGATTTTAATTCCTAGCTCAAGAGCTTTAGATAGTACAAATCTTGTTTGAGGCATCGGGCCTTCTGCTGCGTCAACAATCAAGAGAGCGCCGTCAACCATACCTAAAACACGTTCAACTTCACCGCCAAAATCCGCGTGTCCCGGTGTGTCTACAACGTTAATCTTTGTTCCCTTGTAATCAATCGAAATGTTTTTGGAAAGAATAGTAATTCCTCTCTCTCTTTCCAAATCGTTGCTGTCAAGAACTCTTTCCTGAACCTGCTGATTCTCTCTGAAAGCACCGCCTTGCTTAAGCATACAGTCAACCAGAGTTGTTTTACCATGGTCAACGTGCGCAATTATTGCGATATTTCGTATATTTTTGTTAGTCATATTTCCATTCCCTATTGTTAGTTTCGTCTAGTGTTGTTTTTACACTTATATTGTAAACAATCAAGGGGTAAATACAAGAGGGGGCAAATATTTACACCCGTGTGCAGCATCCATGCCAACATCGTTACAAAACTTAACTTCTGAAAAAATCCATGCAAACATGCAAAGCACATGGGTTTTCATGATTTAAATCGCTGTAAACATGTATTTGTGCGAGTTTAGCATGAGCCGGAAACTGCGAGAGGTAATAAATTCAGGACTTTGCAAGTCCTTTAAGAAATCGTTACAATTGCCTGTATGTGGGTTGTAAATAACCTCTTAACCTATATAATAGAAATATGTTAAGGAGTTTTGGGGATTTCCTTAATAATCAATTAGTTAAATCACAAACAAAATAAAAATAAACTTTGGGAGGAATAAGTGTTTAAGAGTCGTGATATGGGAAGAGCTATTGCCGTAAAGAGATGGACTCCAACGGCATTGGAATGTTACAAGCGCGGATGTGTATGTGAAGGCTGCTTTTATAGTGACTTTTTCAGTGCAACTGCACAAAAATGCCAGATGAAAGCTGCTGTTTTAGAGCTTGTAAGAACCATTGGCGCTCCAAATGTTGAACTGCCTCAAATTATTGAAGGATAAGGAACATAGCATACTGAGCTTGAAAAGAACTGAATAATGTTGTACAATAAAAAGGTAGTACATTAGGAGGTGTAAATGCATATACACGTAAATGGTAAGAACATTGAGATTACAGATGCTATCAAAGCTTATGTAAAAGAGAAAATTGGAAAAGTGGCTAACCACTATGACCAGATTACAGGCATTGATGTAGTTCTTTCTGTAATCAAAAATCCGGCAGCAACAGGCAAACATGTGGCAGAAGTGTCATGCAAAATGAATACAGGTGTTGTTCATTGTGAGGAAGCTGCTGAATCTATGTATGCAAGCATCGATTTGTTGGCTGATAAGTTATCAAGACAGGTAAAGAAATTCAAAGACAAAGCTTTATCTTCAGACAAGGCCTCTATCAGAAATGCTGAAGCAGAAGAAAAAGTTGAAGAGGCTGTAGAAAGCTAGTTCGTACAAAAAAACAGAAAATGATTAATAATCAAAAAGTTATAGTAATAATGCCTGCATATAATGCAGAGAAAACTTTAGAAAAAACTTATAATGAGATTTATCAAAATTTCGTCGACGAGATTATCCTTGTCGACGATTTCTCTTCTGACAATACAAAAGAGATTGCTAAGGACTTAAATATAACAACGATTGTTCATGAACAGAACAAAGGTTACGGAGGAAACCAGAAATCCTGTTACCGTGCTGCATTAAAGGCCGGTGCTGATATTGTTATTATGCTGCATCCTGATTACCAGTACACACCTAAGCTTATTCCTGCAATTGCTTCTATGATGGCATTTGGAGAATATGATGCTGTAATTGCATCAAGAATGCTTGGAAATTCTGCTTTGAAAGGCGGAATGCCTGTTTACAAATTTGTATCTAACAGGTTTTTAACAGAGTTTGAAAATTTTGTAATCGGGGAAAAACTATCAGAGTATCACACAGGGTTTAGAGGATTTACAAAAAATATTCTTGAAAATTTACCTCTTGAAGATTGCAGTGATGATTTTATTTTTGACAACGAAATGTTAGCCTTGATTTTGTATAATGGTTATAAAATCGGAGAGATTTCCTGTCCTACCAAGTATTTTGCCGAGGCTTCATCTATAAATTTTGCGCGTTCTTGTAAATATGGACTGGAAGTTTTGGGAGTAAGTTTGAAATACCGTCTTGCAAAGATGGGATTCAAAATAAGCCTGTTTAGTAAAAAGGGCAGGGTTTTAGATACTGGAAAAGAGCTTAATTATTATAACAAGAGGGAAGTATGAAAATAGTTTTAGCGACATCAAATAAGCATAAGGTGCAGGAAATTAATGACATTGTAGCCGGGCTGGGTATTGAGTTTATTCTTCCGCCGGAGGGCTTTGACCCTGTAGAGGATGGAGAAACTTTCGAGGCGAACTCCAGGATAAAGGCACTTGCTGCGTGGGAAATTTCAAAAAACTGGTCGCTGGCGGATGATTCCGGTTTGTGTATTAAAGCTCTTGGCGGAAAACCGGGAATTCATTCTGCAAGATATGCAGAAACTCCGCAAAAACGAATTGAGCGCGTTTTAAATGAAATGCAAGGTATTAAGGAAAGAGATGCAGAATTTGTATGTGCAATGACGCTTGTGAACCCTGAGGGGAAAGTTGTTTTTTCCTGCAAGGGGATATGTGAGGGTTCGATTACAGAGAAGCCTGCCGGTGTTAATGGTTTTGGCTATGATCCAATTTTTCTTGTGAAGGGTGATAAGAGAACTATGGCTGAGTTAAGCGAGGAAGAAAAAAATCAGATTTCGCACAGGTCAAGAGCACTGAACCAAATTGTGGATTATATGAAGCATAATTTGTAAAGATTTTGTAATAAAGTGTTATGAAATCACTAAATGTGGAATATATTATATATGGATATGTTTAAATCAGGTGTAAATAATACCCCTGAAACCCTTACGGCTGTAGGGGGGGGGGGCTAAATACCCTAATTTACAGGGCTTTTTAAGCGAGGTGTTAAAATGAAAATTAACACCAATTTATCAAGCTTAATCGTCCAATCCAACTTAAAAGCATCAACCAACGGATTAAATACAGCAATAGAGCGCATGTCAACTGGTTTTAAGATAAACCATGCGAAAGACAATGCTGCTAATTATTCAATAAATACAAAGCTCTCAAGTAAATTGTCGTCCTATAAAATCGCTCAGGATAATGTATATATGGGCTTAGATATGGTTATGACTGCAATGGATAGTCTTGATTTAATCTCCAGTCATCTATCACGAATGCGTGATTTAGCAGAGCAGGCTGCTAATGGAACTTATGGTGCAAGCTCTTTGCAATCCATTCAATCTGAAATAAATGCCCGTTCAGACGAGATTACTAGATTAGTTTCAAATACAGAGTTTAATAATGTGAAACTCTTTGATGGAGAACCAGAGCGCACCGGGGATTTTATTCAGGCTGTTAGGCCATTGACAGAGGACGAAGCAATTGCTCAGGGTTATACAATCATAACAACTGCAGATGAGCTTCAGGCAATGCAATATGACTTGAGTGGTAAATATATTCTTATGAATGATATAGATCTTTCTGGATATGAATGGACTCCAGTAGGCAATAATGATATGGGGCCATTTAAGGGCGTATTTAATGGTAACGGAAAAGTCGTAAAAAATCTTTCAATTAATAGACCTTCAGAAACAATGCAAGGATTTTTTGGCAATGCTTCAAATGCAATAATAAAGAATGTTGGACTAGAAAATGTTGATATCATCAGTAATGAATCTACGGCCGGTTTGCTCGCAGGTTCTGATGACCCAAGTAGTTATATGTCTTATAGTACCGCATCAATTACAAATTGTTATGTTACAGGGAAGCTAAAAGCAAGAGCAGGTGTTAGTGGATTGGCTTTAAAATTACGTGGAACAGTGGAAGCCTGTTATACCAATGTTTCTATTTCTGTTTCAACAGGATGTAACGGCGGTTTGATAGGATACTTCGGGGGTGGCAGCATAAAGAATTCGTATTCAGAAGGAAATATGGATGGAATGCATTCTGGTATGTCTGGAGGTTTTATAGGAGAAATAAACAATGCAGTGGTTGAAAATTGTTACAGCTCAGTAACATCTTCTAGCTTTTGTTATGGATTCGCATGTATGGTTGATAGTGCTTCAACAATATTGAATTCGTATGTTAATAACGAAAAAACTTCTAATAAATATCCTCCAGTAGGGCATAATAATTCTACTGGAACGGTAGCCGGGGTAAGTACAAAAGAGCTTAATGAAATGATAAGTAATGGTGTATTGCCAAAGATTGCAGATTCTTTGTTGACATATTCACCTACAGAGTTTCAAGTTGGAGTTGATTCTTCAGACAGTTCTCGTATTTCATTAAATATATCTTTTGCCTTGACCGTTCCAAAGATAAATTTGTCAACTTCTGATAATGCCCGTAAATCTTTAGAAAAAATAGACGAACTTATAAAACGTGTAAATACAAAGCAAACGGAGTATGGAGCAGCTTATAATAGGCTCGAGTCTGCACTTGAAACTATTGGTGTAAGTATTGATAATCTGACCTCAACACAATCAACCATTCGTGATTCTGATATTGCTGAGGAATCAAGCGCTTATATCAGAAATCAGATTTTACAGCAAGCCGCGGCCACCCTAATGTCTACAGCAAATCAAACACCTGCTATAGCGCTACAATTATTGTAAAAATTTATCCATGTGCAGACCACTAGTTTTCGATTATCAGGTTCATAAACTCTATGTCATCATAATCAACATATGCCGTCTGCATAAGATTTCTGCCTGTTTTGATAGTAATTTCATTCACTTGATTTTTCTTAATCAGATTTGAAGGCAGTTTAATTTTTTGACCATCCCCGTTAAGTTGTATTTCCGAAATCTTGTTACCGTTGAAATAAACCTCCGGCGGTGAAGCAAAAGCATTAGGAATTTTGTTCTGCCCCATAGAACGTGCCATTGCTGTATCAATACCAATAATAGAACCAATTACAAGATAAATCGGTTTTGAAAGATTAAGGTTTCTCAGCGTAAACCTTTTTGTGTAAAAAGGGCCGATTGCCTGCATTCTAAACTCGCCTGCGTTAGCAGATAAATCTGAGTAACTGTCATCACCCAAATGGTACATGTTGGCGTCAAGTGCCAAATCAGAAGCGTTAGATTTTTCTATACCAACAACAATAGGGGCATCAAAGGTTTTATCGTTAATTGTCATTGTAAAAGGCTTGTAGTTTTCTTTTTGAACCGACATGATGCTCGGGCCGTTAATTTGTGTATCAAGTTCAAAGAAGCCGCTGGAATCGGTTCTGGTAGAATAGTTTTGTTTAGGCAGGCGTATATCAGCCCCGCCTACACCTTCACCTGTCTGTTTGTCAATAATTCTGCTTGCATTTCCGCTTCCCTGCTCGGCAACTCCGCCCTGAAAGGTTGCGGCATTTAGAGGCAGCAGTGTAAATATACTAAGTATCACCAAACTCAAAACTTTTTTCATACGATTATTATCCAGCCCGCGATTAAGTATAGAAATTAGTCGTTTGTATAAATATTAAGGATAGTTTTTGAAAAATCAACGCGATATGTTATAATTCTCATATGAGAGCTAATAATATTGAAATGCAGGTTCGTGACTTAAGCCGGACTCTTCAGACAAAATATTATCAAGAGATTTACAAGAAAACTAATATAAGATTTTTTGAAAAAGAGAGAAAGCGCTATTTATTCTATCTGATTTTTGCAGTACCTCTTACAAGTATTATATTTTTGGGATTGGTGCTGCTTAGTCAAAACTTGTATGAAGCATTAGTAGTATTAATAGTCGGTTTGAGTTTAGTTATATTAGTATATAACAACATATCGAAGAGTTTTGCTGCTAAATTTAAAAATACATACTATGATTGTATAGCTGAAACAGTTGGATTAAAATGGCTCCAAGGCGATTTTGAATATACATACTCTTCAAGCATTCAAAAGAGTAAATTGTTTAGTGCAAAAGTTTGTATGCGTGAGGACGATATTTTCTATGGGAATTATAATGGTGTAAAGCTTAAAATAGCAGAAGCTGACATTGCTGACAGAGCGTTTTGTACCGGCGACAAAAAGACTGAAACTTTGGTTCCGAAGCAGTTTCACGGTGTATTTGGCTTTTTCGATGCAAACAAAAAAATAGAAAGCACTACAATTGTAAAACCAAAATTGGACTTTGAACTGAGCTGCAGCAAACTTGTAGTAATGATGTTTATATTACTGGTTGCAGCCGCTGCTGCGGCAGTGCTTGGTTTTGGTATTAAGTCAATGATATCAGGCGGATTTTCTCTGCCTGTTTCTTTATGGATTTTGGGCGGGCTTGGCATATTTGCATTTGCCTGCTGGCAGTTTATGGATATTCTTGTATTGAAGGAACTAAGATTCAGAAGAAATTTTCAGAGAGTTAATCTGGAAGATACAGAGTTTAACAAATTATATCAGGCATATTCATATGATCAGGTGGAAGGCAGATATCTTCTCACTACAGCCTTTATAGATAGATTTTTGCACGTTGGTAAAGTTTTTAAAACTAATCGCCTGCGCTGCTCTTTTGCGCAGAATAAATTAATTCTCGCTATACCAGCAAATAGGAATATGTTTGAGCTGGGAAGTTTATTCTCTCCTGTAACAAACTCTAAAAAAATCAGTCGTTTTTATGATGAGATTGCGTCACTTCTAATACTTATTGATTATTTTAAACTCGATAATAAAACTAATTTATAAGTTTTTGAGAAGTTCGACAATTCTTTCAGTAGCATCAAACTTTGCGAGATGTGAAGTATTTTGTTTAAGGTAATTCATCTTGATAGGGTTTTCAAGAAGTTCAACCACAGCTTCTCTAAGCCTGTTAGGGTCAAGTTCTTTGTCTTCTATATATATGCATGCACCCATCTCAAGAAGATATTTTGCATTAATTCTCTGATGGTTTGCAGCTGCATAAGGAAAAGGAATTAAGATTGGTGCTGTTTCTGACGCACAGATTTCAGAAAGGCTCAGTGAACCTGCACGTGAAACTACAATATCGCTTGACTTAAGAACTGATATCATATCCATAAAATATGGTTTAATTATGAGATTTTTATCCTGCTCAAATGCCGGATAAATCTGACGTACTCTTTCAATAACATCTTCGTAATTCTTTTTGCCTGTCTGGAAAATTACCTGTAAATTCAATTCCTGAGAAAATTCTTTTAAAAGTTCAATAGTAGTATTATTAATAGATTTAGCTCCCTGCGAGCCTCCCATAATACATAAAGTTAATTTGTTATTCAGTCCCATGTTTGCACGCGCTGCAGTTTTACTCAATGTTGCAAACTCTTCTCTAATAGGGTTGCCTGTTACAACAGCGTGTTTGTTGGGAATATATTTTTTTGCTTTTTCAAAAGCCAGAGAAACATACTTTGCCCTTTTGCATAACTTTCTTGTAACAAGCCCCGGCATGGCATCGCAATCATGCATCATATAAGGCGTTTTTGTGATTATGCAGGCAAAAATCATAGGTGCTGAAACATAACCTCCGGTTGCAAAAACAGCATCCGGTTTATATTTTTTGATGTATCGTATAGAGCGTAAAATTGCTTTAACGAGCTTAATCCCCCAGACAAAGAATTTAGGGTTCAAACCTCTCGGCATACCTGATACACTTACGTGCAAGAACTTATATCCCTTTTTTGAAGCAAGTTCAAATTCCATGTTGCGTTTGTTGCCGACATAATAAACTTTGCTTGTTTCAGCTAATGAGTCTGCTACTGCTAATGCAGGATAAATGTGTCCTCCGGTGCCTCCGCCGGTTACAAAATATGTGCTATTGTATACTTCTGACATTGCCAAACCTTACCCTTTTTACATTGTCTTTTGATATATTTAATAAAATTCCAACCATCCATAATGATACCATAATGGATGAACCGCCGTAACTTATGAATGGCATTGGTACACCTGTTGCAGGTACAAACGAGCTTGCAACCCACATGTTAAGAAAACCCTGAAAACATATTGAGAACGTAAGCCCGAGAGCAAGCAGTTTTCCGTACATATCCTGACACTTAACTGCAATCAGGAAGCCTCTTTGCAAAATTGTCCAGAACAGGCAGATGATTAATAAACATCCAATAAATCCATGTTCTTCTCCAATAACAGCATAAATAAAGTCGGTATGCGCCTCAGGAAGCCAGGCTAATTTTTGTTTTGAACTTCCGTATCCGACTCCGTATAATCCTCCTGAGGCAAAAGCAACAAGTGACTGGATAATATTATATCCAGCACCGAGCGGATCTGCTTCAGGATGAAGCCATGTTACAATTCTTGATGATTGATACCCCTTTAACCCTTTAAGCAGCAGCAGCGGAATCATAGTACACATTCCATATAATATAAGCTGTATGGAACCTCCGGCACAAATATAAATTGCAACGGACGTTGCAAGTAAAAGCAGTACCATACTCAGGTTCGGCTGTGTGAATATTAAGCCCACCATAATAAGTATAGGTACAAATGCCCAGATAATCTTTTCATTATCAAGCAGGTTTGTATTTTTGTAAAAAGCGCCGGCCAGAAGCATTACCACAGCAGGTTTTGCAAACTCGGAAGGCTGCAAGCTCATAGGCCCTATATTAATCCATCTCTGCGCTCCGTTAACAGTTGTACCCATGACTTTTACAAGAATAAGCATTATTATTACAAAAATTGCAAACGGAACTGTGTACATGATGAGTTTTTTGTAATGAAAATTTGATAAGAACTTTAAGCCTGCAAACCCTACAATTACCCCGAAAATCTGCTGGATTAAAAACCTTGCCGGATTTAATCCCATATCAATACATTTTGGAGCACTGGCAGAAAATATCGCCATCAAACCGATTACGACAAGAAATATTACCGCAATCATAAGCGGACGGTCAGACTGCATATTCTGGCTGCTCATTTTCTCAGTATGTTCATTATTTTGATAAGACATAATCTTTGAAAACTTCCCCTCTGTGCTCGTAACTCTTGAACATGTCGAAACTTGCACACGCCGGTGAAAGCAGTACTACATCAGGCTTTAAGCTGATTGCTTTATCAATTGCCTCCTCCATTGTGTGTTCTTTAATTATATTACTAAAACCATTTTTTTTCAGATTTTCTTCAAACCTTTCTGTCGCTTCTCCGATTAACAAAACGGTCTTGATATGTTTGTTTATTGAATGACACATTTCGGTTAAATCGGTATTTTTATCCCTGCCGCCAAGTATAAGCGCAACATTCTGATTGTTGAACGAATCTATTGCAACGATTGAAGCCTCAGGATTTGTAGCTTTTGAGTCGTTAAAGAATGTTATTCCGTCCATTTCGCGCACTTTCTCAAGCCTGTGTTCTGGCGCACGGAATGACATAATTTGTTCTCTTATGTCGGAATTGTTCATACCAACGAGTTTTGCAATAATGATTCCGCACATAATGTTTTGATAATTGTGATGACCTACGAGAGGACAGTCTTTGAGAGAAATTATTTCTTCACCTTTATAAAAAATTGAATTATTTTTTATGCCGCAGTCATTCCCATCATCGAAAAATATAACATTTTTGCACTGTTTTGAGAACTCTTTGAGTTTTGTATCTTGTGCATTGAGTATGGCAAATTCCGGTTCCTGAGGCGGAAGAAATATTTTAGCCTTTGCGTTAAAATAGTTTTCTAAACCGCCGTGCCAGTCAATGTGGTCTGGAGTAAAATTTGTCCAGCAGGCAATTTTAGCCTTAAATTTTTCTGTCATCTGAGCTTGATATGAACTTATCTCGCAGACTAAAAAATCATGATTTTCTTCAATTAAAGATGTCGGAGGTACTCCTATGTTTCCGCAGACAGGCGCAGAGAATTTTTTGCTTAAAATATGCGACACGAGCGCTGTTGTCGTTGTTTTGCCGTTTGTTCCTGTGATAGCAATGAATGGAGTTTTGGTATTAAGATATGCAAATTCAATTTCTGAAATGATTTTTATATTTTTTTCATTTAAGCGTCTAAAGATTTCTGACTTAGGAGGGATGCCCGGGCTTGTGACAGCAAAGGATGAGCCAGAGATAAACTTTTCACTGTGCAAGCCGCATTCGATTTTTATTCCGAGTGATTTTAATTCTTCAACCTGCTGCCGGTATTCTTCTCTTATGTCATTTACCCCTTTTATACCCTGCGGAGTAGCTGGATTATCAAGCCTCCCAGCCTCATTTACCCCTTTTGATTCTGTGATATAAACATCATAACCTTTGCTTGCAGCGAATTTTGCTGCTGCAATACCGCTTTTTGATAATCCAAGTATTAAAACTTTTTCTGACATAATTTTACTCTCCGTCTGGTTACAATTGTACCTCAAACAGGCTTGAAAAAACAGAAAAACTTCCCTGCTTAGTGATTTTAAGTGCTATGATTATCATAAACGCGGAATGCTAATTTATTAAAGTATATAATTTAAAACCAGTGCTGTTATTGCAAACAATGTTGATACAAATGCAAACTCTTTAACAATTCTTATTTCAGAATGTCCGCTTAATTCAAAATGATGGTGAATTGGGGACATCTTAAAAATTCTTTTTCCGGTTAGTTTGAAACTTGTTACCTGCAGGATTACAGACAGAGTTTCTACAACAAAAATCCCGCCGAAAACAGCGAGCAGAAGTTCGCATCTTCCTATTACCGCAAGTGTTCCAAGCAGTCCTCCCAGTGCAAGTGAGCCGGTATCTCCCATAAACACCTGTGCTTTAGGCTTATTGTATTTTAAAAAACCAATAAGAGCACCGATTACTGTTGCTGCAACTATTGCAGCTGCATTGTGTCCGTCGGTAAATGCAAGTATACCGCACGCTGCGAATGCCGGAATACCGGTGGCTGCTGCAAGCCCGTCAAGGCCGTCGGTCAGGTTGTATGCATTAGATGCTCCTGTAACAACGAAAACGGTAAATATCGGATATAAAATTCCTAAATCAAACGTATGGCTGCCGAGAGTTATAACTGTGCCGTAGTGCTGCATAGCATAAACTGTTGGTATAAGAGCGATTAAAATTTGGCGGACAAGCTTTCCTCTAGGGCTTAAACCTTTGTTTTCGTGTCCTTTTATCTTAAGATAGTCATCTTGAAATCCTGCAAGAGCCATAAATAAAAGTGTAATAATTATTATCCACGCAGAATTATCCATTTGCTGAGCCATAAGCAGAGTGATAATTGATGCTATGATTATTGCTGCGATTATAAAAACACCGCCGGTTGTCGGTGTGCCTGCTTTCTTTGCGTGAGCTTCCGGTGCAACGTCAAGAATATACTGCCCTATGGTCTTTTTTCTTAAAAAATCTATATATGGTACACCGAACAATAGGCATAAAACCATACTCATTAACAAAGCTACCGCAAGCATTATCATAAAAAACTTCTCCTTTTTTATAATTTAATATTATCACAAAAAGTTTTGTTTATGATGTTTTGGACTTCTCCGGCAAGATTTGCATAAACTTCTCTTGAAAAGTGGTTTATGCAGGTTGTATAATCTTCGTCCGATTTGATAAAATCAGTCAGCTCAATTGTGTGAACATTGTTTTCAGCACACCATGTTCTGACAGATTGGTTTAAAATCTTATGGCGTTCTGCCATATTCTCGTATCCTGCCTGAACTTTATCTGTTGGAATTTCACTTCCCAAAATCAACACAAGCTTTGTTTCCGGTGATAAATTTTTTCTGATGTAATCCAGATTTTTAATTACTGTTTCACAGGGAGGGTTGCCTGCAAATGTATAATTTTCTTTAAACTCTCTGAGCATAATTATGTTAGGCTCTCTTGCTTCCAGCGGAAGCGGTGCAAGAATTTTTTCCCAATTATTTTCGTCTGTAATATCACAGTCTGCAAAACCAAACAGAACATAACTTTCGTCCTCTTTATTAATATAGAGTCCGCTGTGGGTGGTTGTTAAAAGACTCAAGAAAATGAGTTTATATTTAGGGTCAAAGAATTTTGTTTTAAATTCGTCAGGACTCGGAAACGGAAAACGGCTGGTAAGCTGATTTATTTTTTCTGCCGAAAATTTATGAGTCTGTTCTATAAATGCTGTATGTGTATGCGCTAAGATGTAAATCAGTTTTTTATTCCAGTACGGAAATTCAGTATCTATATTAAAATCAGTTTTTATATAGCTCAAAACCGAATACAAATCACACGGCCCTTTAAACAAAATATTGATATCACTTTTTTGCGGTTTTTCTGTTTTTTTGACTTCAAGGTTATCAACAACTTCTATCCAATCAGGGTTTCCTTCGAGGTTTGAAGCAACTTCACCCTGAATTTTTAATTCAGGCTTGCCGAGAAAATTATATAAAAACTGTTCTATCCCCATATTCATAATCCTGCAGGAGAATAGAAAATGGATTAGTTTATTTCTGCCCAGCACATAAAATCCACAGATTCCGTAGTTTCCAAATTTATCTTCTGCAATAACATATCCGGACTCATTATTTTTGATAGTTTCTTCAAGGTTTTCATCTCTGAATTTTGTGAAGTTGAGCTGGTTAGTCCTTGAGATAAGTTTTTTCAGACGCTCAAGATTTTCAAGACAATCATGTTTTATACAAATCTTTATCCCGCTGGCTCTTAAAAATTCTTCATTAGAGCTTTCGCCTCTGGCTGCGGATTTTTCTTCCAAAATTTTATACTGCTTTAATCTTGTATGTTCAAAGTCGTAATCATTAACCAGATAGAGCTCTTCTGAAATCTTTTTTATTTCATACGGATGAGCTGTCATAATTTCAGGAGAGTAAAATTTTGCCTCATTGAGATTAGAAATATTATCGTCAATAAGGATTACGTTTTCAGCGCGGAGGTTCATATCATTAATAATATTTTTTACTCTCTCGCCTTTTGGCAGCCAATTGATAGAAGGAAATACAAACAAATCCCATATGTGTTTGAAACCTCTATTTATAAACTCGTTTTTAACACTCTCAAAATCGTTTTTTGAACAAATAGAGTTCATAATTCCTTTGAGTGTCAAATCTTCAATAAAATTAATCATCCCGGGCAAAAATTCTACTCCGCCTTCTGATAAAGTTCCTTTCCAGAAAGTATCGTCCAAATCCCAGATAATTAATTTAGTTTTTGTTATATCGTAGTTTTTCATTGTTGTTGCGGCTGGTCAGTAACAATTGTGCAGACAGAGCTGTCTTGAAGGTATTTGCCCCAGGCTTTGGAAACCGGATTTTTCTGTGCTTCTTCAAGGTTAGACAAATCAGGAGTGCTGTCTGAATATTGCTGTACAAGCTCATATGCTTCTATTACTGATGCCAGTTCATTAATCTGCGATTTTGTAAATTTACATGTAATAGTAGAATTAATGTCCATCATATTTATATCTTCACGGTAGACACACCTGTCACCCTGCCAGCCTACGATTTTCTTTGAAGATGTAACATCCATTCCGCCCGTCGTAACTTTACCGCTGTCAGTAAAAGGTGTGCAGCCGCGAAATGCTTTTGTAAATGGTGTTTCACCTGCAAATGCAAACAACGTAGTAATCATAATGGCGGATGTTATAAAAATTAAATTCTTCTTAATCATTGTTAATCTTTCTTATTTATTCAAAGCGGCTTTAAGTCTTGCCAGTGAACGCGCTAATGCTGCCTGAGCTCTGTCTGCGTCTACTTTTGCAGTAGCGTCTGCTAGTCTTGCTTCTGCTCTATTTTTAGCTGCATTTGCACGTGTAACATCAATATCGCAGCCGTCTTCGCAGACATCAGTAAGAATTGTTGCGCAGTTATCCTTAAACTGGAATATTCCGCCCATTGTAGCAAAGTATTTGTAAGACTCGCCGATACGTGCTTTTGTAACACCTATTGCAAGGGCTGTTGTAAGCGGAATGTGGTCTTTTAAAATACCCATCTGTCCGCTCGTTGTCTGAATAACAAGTTCATCAACATCACTATCAAATACTATACGTTCGTGTGTTATAATCTTTAGTTTCATTTTTTACCTTTATTGCCGGTTTCCTGCGCACCTTGGGTGCGGACTGCCAGCTTTACTAGTTCAACGTTTTAGCCTTTTCTACAGCTTCTTCAATTGTACCAACCATGTAGAAAGCTTGTTCAGGTAAATCATCGTGTTTACCTTCAATGATTTCTTTGAACCCTCTGATTGTGTCTTCAAGCTTAACGTATTTACCTGCAATGCCTGAGAACTGTTCTGCAACGAAGAATGGCTGAGATAAAAATCTCTGGATTTTTCTTGCTCTGTTAACTGTTTCTTTATCTTCATCAGATAATTCATCCATACCCAGAATTGCGATAATATCTTGTAATTCTTTGTATTTTTGCAGAATTTCAAGAACTTTTCTTGTAGTATCATAGTGTTCGTTTCCGATAATATTCGGATCTAAAACTCTTGAACTTGATGCAAGCGGGTCAACAGCCGGATAAATACCGAGTGATGCGATTTGTCTTGAAAGTACTGTTGAAGCATCTAAGTGTGAGAATGTTGTAGCAGGAGCAGGGTCTGTTAAGTCATCCGCAGGTACGTAGATTGCTTGTACGGAAGTGATTGAACCGTCCTTAGTTGAAGTAATACGTTCCTGAAGTTCACCCATTTCAGTAGCCAGAGTAGGCTGGTATCCGACTGCTGAAGGCATACGGCCAAGCAGTGCTGATACTTCCGAACCTGCCTGAGTAAATCTGAAAATGTTATCAATAAACAGAAGTACGTCCTGTTTTGAAAAATCTCTAAAGTATTCAGCAGCAGTAAGAGCAGAAAGTCCTACTCTCATTCTTGCTCCAGGCGGCTCGTTCATCTGGCCGTAAATCAAGCCTACTTTGTCGAGAACTCCGCTTTCTTTAAATTCGTTCCAGAGGTCGTTTCCTTCTCTTGTTCTTTCACCTACACCGCCGAAAACTGAAACACCGTTATGCGCCATTGCGATGTTGTGGATTAATTCCTGAATCAACACTGTTTTACCAACGCCGGCACCGCCGAACAGACCGATTTTACCGCCTTTTTGGTATGGCTGTAAAAGGTCGATTGCTTTAATACCTGTTTCAAGAATTTCAATTTCTGTATTTTGTTCTACCAGAGATGGAGATTGTCTATGAATCGGCAGATAATCGTTTGTTTCAATCGGACCAGCGTTATCAACAGGTTCGCCGATTACGTTAAGTATACGGCCTAAAATCGGTTTACCTACAGGAATTTTAATAGGTTCGCCGGTGTTTTCAACTTTCATACCTCTTTTCAAGCCGTCTGTTGATGCCATTGCAACGGTTCTTACTCTGTTTGAACCAAGCATTTGCTGCACTTCGGCAACAATATATGAGCCGTCTTCTTTGTATATCTTTAATGCATTGTAAATCTCAGGAAGTTCGCCCTGAGCAAATTCTACGTCAATTACAGGTCCGATAATCTGTGTGATTAATCCTTCGTTTTTGTTAAGAGTCTCCATTTATTTCCCCTCTTTAATATTCTCTCTTCGTGCCTTTATTATATAATATAAAATTTCAATTGACAACGTAATCATTTCATATAAAATAAAAAAATGTTTAAGCTGAAGTTTAATACAGGTTATTGTTTTTTTATACTTATATTTTGTATAGGTTTATTTTTCAGGTTAAAGCTTTATTTTCTGAATTTAAGTTTCCACTGTGATGAGGCAAATCTTGCGTTAAATCTTATCAGCCGTTCTTATCCGGAACTTTTCCAGCCTCTGGAGCGGCTTCAGGGTGCACCGCCGTTTTTCCTTGTCTTGTCAAAGATTTTTTATCAGTTTGCATTTTTTAATTTTACTCCGCGTGTTTCGGATTTAATGCTCCGCCTGATACCTCTGGTATCAGGTATAGCAGCTATACCTGCTTTTGGCTTTCTGCTTCAAAGGCTTTTTAAAAATAAATTTGTTACTGCTGCCGGAATGCTTATACTTGCGCTTGCACCGTCTGCGGTTCTTTATTCATGTATTTTTAAACAGTATTCAACAGAACTTCTGGTTTCAATTATTACATTGATTCTATTCTCGAAAATTGACTTAAAAGTAAGGAATTTTAAGCCTTTTTTACTTCTCGGGCTGATGCCGTTTTTATCTTTATCTTCATTTTTTGTTTTAGCAGGAGGGTTTTGTTATCTTTGGGTTAAAGAAAGACCTTCTAAAAATCTGGCATACGGCACGGGTGTGTTTCTGGCTGTTCTTGTTTTTTATACATTCGTATTTTTAATCCCGGTGCATTCCAGATATTACCATGACATGTCGGATTATTGGAACGCAAGTTTTTCAATGGCTTCTGGAATATTTAGCTATGTAAAAATTTTATTATTTTATTTATTCAGAACTTATGCCGGAATAAGTTTAGCGGCAATTTTATTTTTTGTTTCTGTATTGCTTATGCTTAGAAACCTTAAAGTATTTTGTTTTACTGCAATTCCGGTTTTGCTTGCATATATCGGGGTGATTACAAAGCATTATCCGCTTGATGAAAGACTTATGGTTTTTATAATCCCTCTTGTTATAATAATTTTGCTTTATCCGTTTACTCTGATTCCGCACAGGATTTATAAAAGTTATTCTGGAATCTTGTATTTGATATTAGCTGTTTTTATTACAGGCGGATGTTTAAAATTCCCGTCACCGATTGAATATATTGTTACCAAGCCCGAAGCTGCGAGAAATGTCTGGGAATATCTCAATAAGAATTATGATGGCAAAACTCCTGTTATATTAGGATATTCTTTAAACACAAATGTGTATTATAAAATGTTTTATAACAAATTTAATTATTGCAATTTTATATTGATAAATAATACGGAAGAAACGCTTAAAAATCTTCCGGCAGGCGATTATTATATTGTGCTTACCGGCTGCGAATTTTATCAGAACCTTTTAGGAAGTGATTTTGATACATTTTTAAAAGAAGCGTCTGAGTTTGAAATCCTTGAGTCAACTGAATTTATCCCGCCCCATATTAACGGTTTTACGGAGATAAATTCAGGAAGACTTCTTAAAATCAGGAAAAATCGCACGGAACCTTATTTTTCTTAAGCATTTCCATAAGCGGTTCAAGGAATATTTCTTCATCTTCGCACTGGTTCTTGAGTGAATAATAGGAAATTTCAACCAGCTCTTTACAGATGTTTAAAATAGGATGCTTTCTTAGTTTAGATGCAGTTGCATGTCTGGCAACATTATATCTGAGTTCATTAATTTCATTATAAGAATATTTAAGAAGCATGCTGCTGACTTCATCGAGAGCAGCAGAGTTGTACATAATTCCCTTATAAAATGCAGGAATTGAATATTCAAGTCCTCCTCCAACGCAGTCGTGGTTTCTTATTTCAATAAAGTTTCTAAGTCTTACCTCAGGGAAATACAGATTTGCATGCAGCTTCCAATCATCTATATCTGCGTCAAAACCTTCAAATCCTTTGTTCATAAATTGTCTGAATGTTAGTCTGCCGTTAAGGTTGACGGTTCTGTTTTCTCTGTTAATGAAAATCATTGGTGTGTCAAGAAGGGTTTCTACATAATCTTTAAAGCTCATGCCGTCATGAAATTTTGTTGCAAAACCGCATCTTTCATTATCCGTATTTAACCATGCCAGTGCTCTGAAAGACTTGTAGCCGGTATCAACTCCGCCTCTGTATCTTGAATTTGCGTACATTGCAGTTGCAAAAGGCATCATTATGTTTGCAATTCTAAACTTCTTCATTGCATCTTCTTCGGATTTGTAATCAATTCCGACCTGTATACCTGCAGTTTCTCTCATCATTACATCTGATAAAATTCCCCAGAGGTAATTTGCCATAAGGTGATATCTTCTTTTAGGAAGGAGCTTTATGTTTTTGTAGGTCGTAGTTGGTGAAACACCTTTATTAATAAGTTTTATTCCAAACTTGTCTAGTATAGGCTGCATTACGGAGTCGATTTCTTCAACACGTTTTTTTAAATCTCTGATAAACTCTTGCGGTTCAAGGCTTAATTCAACCTGACATCCCGGTTCAAGAGTTATTGTATCGTGAATTTTCTTTAATCCGATTATGTTGACATCGTCTAAAATATAATCCCAGTTGTCTGTTTTTGCAAATTCTCTGAGCATTTCGCAAATTCCATACTCGCCGTCATATTTTGCTACCTGATTTGTAACTTTGATGAGCGGAATTCTTTCATATTCTAAACCAATTTTTTTATCTGTTTTGCAGCCCAGAACAAATTCTTCCAGCAGCTGATTATACTCCAGATGTTCTTTAGTTTTTGTTTCACAATAATTCACGATATTCTCCTTTCCCTATTATATCTAAAACAAGATATTAATAATTTTAGAAGAAGTTTAAAGTTTTAACATTTCCCTGTTTGTACTATTATTGATACCATGGTGGATTATTTACAACGGGCAAAGTTTTTTAGAACTAAAAAAAGGTTGGGTCAGAATTTTCTGATTAACCCTGATGTAATCTCTGATATTATTGATTTTGCAGAGATTACAAAAGAGGATGTTGTTCTTGAAATCGGACCGGGTGTCGGGTTTGTGACAGAACAGCTGGTTAAGCATGCCAAAAAAGTTATTGCGGTAGAGCTTGATGAGGAGGCTATTAAGGAACTTGAAAAACTTGAATGCGATAATTTGCAAATTATACATAATGATATTTTGAAAACTGATTTATCTGAACTTACGGATGAGAAAATTAAAATTGTTGCAAATATTCCGTACTATATAACCTCCCCGATTATTGCCCACCTGCTGGGAGAAATTGATGATTTAGAAAACAAAAATAGAGCTAAAATTGTTGATATTATTCTCATGGTTCAGGAAGAGGTCGCAAGAAGGATTACGGCGACGGAAAAAAGTCCTGCCAAACAATACGGGCTTTTAACAATCCTTTCCCAATTCTGGGCAGACTGCTCAATAATAAGACTTGTAGGCAGAAAATCTTTTTATCCAGCTCCAAAGGTTAATTCTGCGCTTGTATCTTTAAAGGTTAGGAAAGAACCGCTTTTAAAGCTCGGTGATTATAAACACTTTAGAAAAACTATTAAAGCAGCTTTCTCCCAGAGGCGTAAAACCTTAAAAAATTGTCTTTCAGGGGCAGGATTTGATAGAGATAAAGTTTCCAGAGTTATTGAGAAAATGGGGCTAGATGAAAATATAAGAGGTGAAAAGCTTTCTATTAAACAGCTTGGTGAACTCTCTGAAAATTTATGTGATTAATTTTTTGGTGTGTATTTTAGCAGGTCATTAGGCGTACAATCGAGAGCAAAGCACAGTTTGTCTAATGTACTGAAATCAATACCAGCGGTTTTATCATAGTACAAATTGTATACAGTATTATATTGAAGCCCTGCCAGTTTAGCAGTTTCGGCTATTGTCATTCTTCGCATTCCTATTAATAAAGAAATATTATTTTTAATCATAAAGATATTTTAAAGCAAAAATAGATTAATGGTTTAACCCTGCACTCTTTTTATGTAATAATGTTTAAATGAGATATATAGCGATTACAGATATTCACGGCGAACTTAAAAAACTGGAGAGTGTTTTATCTCAAATAGATACACGTCCGGACGATGTCTTTGTTTTTATGGGGGATTATATTGACAGGGGGCCTGATTCAAGAGGGGTCGTTGATAGAATAATTGCACTGGGAGAAACCAATAAATGTATTTATTTGATAGGTTCTCACGAGTATGCTCTTCTGCATACAAATGACGAATATTATCAGTTTCTTTTTGATAATTATGGCGGGCCTGCGACGGTCAGAAGCTACGGAAGCTTTGAGAATATTTTCAAAGTTCACGGGGACTTTTACAGGAATCTCAAATTTTACTACTTAACAGACAAGTATCTTTTTGTTCACGCCGGTATAAATCCGGATTATCCGCTGGAAGAGCAGGATGAAGTCGATCTGGTTTATATCAGAGGAAAGTTTATTTATTCAAAACACAAGCTTCCGCAAAAAATTATTTTCGGGCATACAGAGTTTGATGAACCATATATTGATGAAGGCAAAATTTGTATTGATTTGGGATGCGGAAAGTATCCGGATGCACATTTATGTGCATTAATTTTGAACGAAGACGGTACAAGAGAGTTTGTATACTCATGATTGAATTACCAGCCATGCGGATATTCAACTTTGAGTATACCAGACTGGTAGAAAAAGTTGACATGACTAGGCCTATGTGTTAGTTCTAAATGCTGTACAAGTTCGTAAAATATTATATATATGGATAATTATAAGAAGAAGTTTGGGAAACATTTACAGGTTTTAAGGAAAAAACGTAATTATACACAATGGAAGTTAGCAGAGATTATTGGTGTTGATTCTAAATATTTAAGCAGACTTGAGTCAGGTTATTCCTCCCCATCTTTTGATATGCTTCAGAAACTTGCAGAAGCATTAAAAGTTGATATAGAATTATTGTTTCGTTTTACTGATATGGAAACCAGAGAAGAGTTGGAACAGGAAATCTGTAAGAAACTCAAAAGTGCTGATGTCAAAGAGTTGAAACTAATTCTTAAACTGGTGAATGACGTTATTTTATAACTTTCCAGTTTTGATTTACATTTACCCGTTTTTTGTTATCATGTTGGTATGACAAAGTTTTTGTTAATTAGCGGGGACAGTGAAAAAGAGAAAATCGTAATGGAGGTTTTTCCGGCTGACGAAGTAATCGTATCAGCTGATGAAACTATGATTTTTGATGTCCTTAAGGTGGAAGAGCCCGATATAGTGATAGTTGACGGGGATATAGAAACTCTTGATTTGAAACCTCTTTGCAGAAAAATAAAACAGTATCCGGTTGTAATAATCCTCTTGCTTGGTGAAAAAGACCACGGTAAAGATGTTATGCACAATGCAAATCTATTCATTAAAACGCCGATTGATAAAAAACTTTTGTTTGCTACTGTTGATTCAAGCTTGAAAACGCGCCACTCTCTTTTAAAAATGACAAAGGCTAACCAGGAACTTGCCAGAAGTCTTTATCAGCTAAATGTTCTTTACAATACAAGTTCTCAGCTTGCGGGTTCGCTTGATAAGGATAAGCTTATCAAAATTATGATTGAGGGGATTGAAAAGTCGCTTAATTTTGAGCTTTCCTGCACTCTTATGTTCCGCTCTGAACGTGAGCCGGTACTAATAATTAATTCACTTTACAAGGTATCGGACAGACTCCTTGAAGCTTTGAAATTACGGGCGATTTTAAGCTATAAATCACTGCTTTCTGACCCGCCTGTTGATATTAAAATCGGGAATTTGAAAATCGAAAAGAACATAAAGCACAATATTCAAGAGTATGATTTCTCAATACTCAGATTTGACAATATGTTTGCACCAATTGCGTTAAACGATGAGTTTTTCGGGTTTACGGAAATTTATAGGGAAAAACCGTTTTCAACTGAAGATGCGACCTGCTTTCAAACTCTTGTGCAGCAGGTGATGCTGCCAATACAAAGCGCAGCTTTATATCAAGAGTTAAAAACTACCAACCTAAGGTTGCAAAAACTTGAACGTATGAAATCTGAATTTATTTCGATTGTTTCTCATGAACTCCGAACGCCGCTTACTGCAATTAAAAATGCTATGGACATTATTTTGAGCCGCAAAGCCGGTGAGATGACGGAAAATATTGAGAAGTTCGTTTCTATGGGCAAACGTAATGCCATAAGGCTTTCAGGAATTATTAACGATTTGCTTGATATTTCCAAAATTGAAGCCGGCAAAATGGATTTCAAATTTGAATTAATCCATGTGGGGCCTGTCATTGAGTATGTCAAAAATAACCTTGCAGAAGTTGCAAGGGAGAAAAATCTTGTAATAAAATATACTCCGTCAGGCGAGGATGTTGAAGTTTATGCTGACTCAAACAGGTTAGAGCAGGTGCTGACAAACCTTGTTTCTAATGCGATTAAATTTACTCCGGATGCGGGTGAAATTGACATTTCTTCAAAAGTTGTAAATGCAAGAGAGCTTCAGTACGACCATTGTTTCGAAGAAGATATTAAAAGACTGCAGGGAAATTATTTACTCGTATGTGTTGAAGACCATGGTATCGGAATTGAGAGAAAAGATTTGAACCATGTGTTTGATAAGTTTGCTCAGATTGAAAACTCTCTTTCAAGAAAAGTCGGAGGTTCTGGGCTCGGACTTCCGATTGCAAGACAGCTGATGGAATCTCATAACGGTGCTATCTGGTGTGATAGTGAAATTAACAAAGGTTCAAAATTCTATTTTGTAATTCCTGTTGCAAATGACAGAAGCAATTTTGTTATGATTAAGAAACAGCTTGCCCAGCGCGCACGTTCAAATGGCTCAACTATTGCGGTAATAAAGATTAAGTCTACAAATGAAGTTATTGAAAACTTGCTAAGAGAAAATAATTTATTAAACAAAACATATATGACCAATTCGCTTATTGAAAAAGAAGGTGCGATGACAACTCTATCATTAATTCTTGTTGATGGTGATAAACCTTCTGCTGAATTTCTCAAGAAGAAAATTGACTCTGTTATAGAGCAAAACAGGAACTTATACGGCGAATGTGATATAATGTATTCATACGATATTGAAGGAGATACACATGAAAAAGATACTTATAGTGGATGACGAGCAGGACATCGTTGAAAGCTTAAAGTTTGTTCTGGAGGTTTCAGGCTATGTGTGTTATACCGCTTATAACGGCGAGGATGGATTGAGGCTCGCAAAAGAAATTATGCCGGATTTGATTATCCTTGATGTTATGATGCCGAAAATTAACGGTTATAAGATAAGCAGACTCCTTAAATATGACAGCAAATACAAAGATATTCCGATAATTATGGTTACAGCCCGTTCGCAGCTCGAGGATAAGATGATTGGCGAGGAAACAGGCGTTAATGAGTATATTACTAAACCGTTTGAGCTTGATGCAATCGTCAAGAAGGTTGAGAGTTATCTTGGCGGCGGAGAAGAATAATGGAAACCATCACAAATAAAACACTGGAAAAACTTAAGTATGAGCTTGTGCGTGACGGTATAGTTTCATATGAAACTCTGGAGAAGGCGGAAGAGCTCGCAAATGTTCAGAGAATTAATATCGGGCAGGCGCTGATTAATTCCGGAATTCTGGCAGAGGATACGCTTCTAAAATTCCTTGAAACAAAACTGCATATTCCCTATGTAAATCTGGAAGATTATGAACCCGATACCAGGTGTTTTAAGTTCGTAACTTTTGCTGATGCACGAAGATACAGGATTATTCCGCTTTTTAAAATAGAAGATGTATTAACTGTTGCAATGGCAGATCCGCTGGATTTGTTTGCGATTGATAAGATTATTGAAACAGCTGAATGTTCAATTGAACCGGTTATTGCATCTGAAGCAAGTATTGTTAAAAAGATTGATGAGTATTACAAAGTTGCTGATACTGTTGACAGTATAACTCTTACATCTGATGAGGATGAGGAGTTTGACTGGACTGAAGAACTTCATAAAGAAGAAGCCGGAGAAGAACATATACAGCATGTTATCAGAGCTATTTTAAAACAGGCTATTATTGAAGATGTTCATGAAGTTAACTTCGAGCAGGTAGAGGAAGGGTTGAAAGTTGTTTTTAAGAAAAACGGTGAGCCGTCTGATAAGGGAACAATTCCAGCTATTTTAAATTCAGCTTTTGTTTCAAAGCTTAAAACACTTTCTAATCTTGATGCAACAGTATGTGAGATTCCCCAGCTCGGGAAACTCTGTTTTAAAGTCGAAAATGCAATGCTGATTGCATCAGTTTCATCGTTTCCGACTATTATGGGTGAAAGAATTTCACTTAAGATTTATAAACCGCCGAAACACTTAGACAAGATTATCCCTGATGAAAAACAGCGAAGTATAATTTCTCATGCCCTGAATAATCCTGGAATAATTCTTGTATGCGGCTCTCCTCTCAGCGGGAAAACGCATATGATTTATTCTCTTTTGATGGAAGCTGCTACTTCCGGTAAAAATATAATGACTATTGAATCTATTGCAAAATATGAACTTAAAGGGGTTAACCAGTGCGAACTCAATGAAAATGTCGGCTTCAGCATGGATAAAGCTCTCAGATATGTTGAGTTTCAATCACCTGAAATGATTTATCTGGAAGGGGTTAAAACTCGTGATGCGTTTGAATTTTTGTCCGAACTATTTTATAACGACAAGACTGTTATTACAGAATTTATGGCAAATAACATGACGGATTTAAGGCAAAAGCTTGCTTTTGAAGATTTTCAATCATTCAAAACACTTATTACATGCTTGATATTTATACACTCCAAAGACAGTGTTGAGGTTTTTGATAAAGAAACACTCCAAAAATATTTAGCTTAATTTCTGTTGTAATTACAATGGAAGCATGATGAACAATATGTTATAATAAATTTTGTAAAAAGAAGAAAGGAAGTTAATTATGGCAAAATACGTATGTTCAATCTGCGGTTATGTAGCAGAAGGTGAAGCTCCTGAAAAATGTCCTGTATGCGGAGCTGGTAAAGATAAATTCACAATGATGGCAGAAGGTCAGAAAAACTATGCTGATGAACACAGAATTGGTGTAGCAAAAGATGTCGATCCTGAAATTCTTGAAGGTTTGAGAGCAAACTTCATGGGTGAATGCACAGAGGTCGGTATGTATATTGCAATGGCAAGACAGGCTGACAGAGAAGGTTATCCTGAAATTGCAGAAGCCTTCAAAAGATATGCTTTTGAAGAAGCTGACCATGCTTCAAGATTTGCAGAACTTCTTGGTGAAGTTGTTACAAATTCAACTAAGAGAAATCTTGAATTACGTGCAGAAGCAGAATTCGGCGCTTGCGACGGTAAGATGAAAATCGCTAAACGTGCTAAAGAATTAGGTCTTGATGCTGTTCACGATACAGTTCACGAAATGGCAAAAGATGAAGCACGCCACGGACGCGGTTTCGACGGTCTGTTAGCAAGATACTTCGCATAGCGCGCATGTAGACAAATAGTTTACGGGATTGAGATGAAATTGTTAAAAATCTCAATCCCGTTTTCTGTTAAGATTGCTTCCGGATGAAATTGTACCCCGTAAATCTTTTTGCCTTTAATTTCCACTGCCATAGGAATATTATCTTTTGTACTGGCGGTGATAATAATGTCGTCTGTTGTATTTGATACCATAAGCGAATGGTATCTGGCGGCGCTGAACCCCTGTTTTAATCCTTTAAATAAACAGAAATCATCATTAAAGAATATCTGTGAATTTTTACCATGGAACGGCTCGGGTGCTTTTATTATCCCGGCTCCGAAATATTTGCAGATACATTGCATACCGAGGCATACACCGAGTATAGGGCATTTGTCTTTATAAAAATCTATTACATTCATTGTAACCCCAGAGTTATCGGGATTACCCCACCCGGGAGATAGAATAATACGCTCAAAATTAAGTGATTTAATTTCATCAAGTGCCAGCTCATCATTTTTTATGACAATTGGTTCTATGCCTAACATTTTGATATATTGAACGATATTATAAGTAAAGGAATCATAGTTATCAATTATGAGCATAATTCCACCTCAACCATTTTTCTTACGGAGTTGAAACAAAATATTTTTTCTGCTTTTTCTAAATCTGACGGGTACAAAACTTTTTCCTTAATTTTTCCCTGCTCTAAGAGCTTTGCTCTGAAAGTTCCGGCAAGCAGTCCGCATTCAACAGGAGGAGTGTACAATTCTCCGTTGATTTGTACAGCAATGTTTGTAAAAGTTCCTTCCGTTATCTCGCCGCGCTCATTTATACCGATAATATCAAAAATATCATCAGGAGCAGATTCCCTTATTGTTGTCTTGTGATATAAAAATGGATTGGCCGAATTTGTCTTGCGGCCTAGCCTGATTTTATTGGAAATTATCGGCAGAAAAGTTTTTTCCTGTATTTCGAAACTTCCGTCCCTGTTAAGAAGCACTCTTTTTGTACCTTTTATATTTTTAATGCTGCTGTTCCATTTGAAATTCAGAGCGGCTGCGGATTTTTTCATCCGTTGAATATGGTTTTCCCAAGCGTCTGTTCCTGTTTCAATCAGCTGGAAATCTGTTTGCAGAAATTTTGTTTTTGTTAAAGTTTCTTCCCACTCGTCCTCAGCGTTTGAATCCCAAACAACAGCGCCTCCGGCATGGTATGTATATTTATGATTATTCCCGTATAAAATCCTGATTGTAACTGAAAATTCACAAATATCAGGTGATAAGTATCCTATTGCACCGCAATAAATATTTCTATCAAATGGTTCTAATTCATCAATTACTTTCATTGTCGAAACCTTAGGCGCGCCGGTAATTGAACCGCAAGGAAATATCGCTTTAAAAATATCAAACAGGCTGATGCGGTCTTCAAGAATTGCAGAAACTTCTGATGTCATTTGATAAACAGTAGGGTGTTCTTCTATTTCGAAAAGTTTATTAACTTTTACTGTGCCGGTTTTGGCAATACGACCGAGGTCATTTCTTAAAAGATCGACAATCATGATATTTTCGGCGCGATTTTTTATATCATTGTATAAAAAATCGCGCCTCTCCTCATCTTTCCCGTCATCAAGTTTCGGGGCTGTTCCTTTCATCGGCTTTGTTGTAATTTTTCTGCCTTCAAGCCTGAAAAATAGTTCCGGAGAGAAGGATAGAAGTGTTGTGTACTTATTTTTTATAAATGTATTATATGGTGTTTTTTGTTTATCAAGAAGTGCTTCAAAAAGTTCAATTCCGTCCAGATTTGTGAGAACCTCTGACGGGTAGGTGTAGTTAACTTCGTATGTCACACCTTCTGAAATATATTGTTTTATTTTTTCTATAGCATTTATGTACTGTTCTTTTGTTATTTTAGGACGGATTATTGTGCCAAGTTGTTTTGATTTTGCCGGAGTATACTTTTTGTATTTGTCAAAAACTTCAAAATATAACTTTTTAAAGTCATATGTTATGTATCCCAGAAGAAAATATTTTTTTCGCAGTTTGTCAATTTCGTTGAGAGCTTCTTGTAAATTCTCTTCTGCTTCAATAATACGAACAGGTTTTTCAAAACATTTATCTGAGTAGATTTGCATGATTTAATTATAGTACAACAAGCTGACAGTTCCATCATTGTGTGCGCTCTTGTTGTAAAAAAATGGCGGCATTGACGAGAATCATGCCACCGCTGAGTCGTAATACTGAAATTTTTACTTTTTTTTAAACTTACTGTTCTTTGAAATCTCTAATTTTTACTTTTGGCACAACAGACATTCCAGGTATAATAGCGTATTCTTCAGGAGCAATTTTTTCTGTGAATACAATCTTAACCGGAATTCTTTGTACAATTTTAACAAAAGAACCTACAGCATTTTCCGGCGGGAACAAACTAGCTTTTGCACCGGAGCTTCTTTGAATACTGTCAATCTTTCCTTTGAAAACTTTGTCAGGATAAGTGTCAATTTTGATATCAACATCCATGCCTTTTTTCATATGAGTAAGCTGTGTTTCTTTGTAATTAGCTACAACCCATACGTCATGCGGAACTACAACAAAAAGCGGGCTTCCCGGCTGTACCATCATGCCGACTTCAACTTTTTTATTGGAAACAGTTCCGTCAATAGGCGCTTTAATATCAGTATACTCAAGAGCCAGTTCTGCAGCACGTTTTTGTGCCTTCAAAACATTCAAGTCGGCATCTGCAACTTTTGCACTTTTAGAAGGATCTTTTGAAAATATAGACTGTTCTGCAGTTGTCTGTTTTGCCTGAACACTTTCCAGATTTGTTCTGGCTCTGTCTAAAGTTTGTTTTGATACCGCTCCTGCCTGATAAAGATTTTCGTATCTTTCTAAATCTTTCTGAGCAAGTGCGATTTCAGAATTTGCTGCATTTAAGTTCGCATGCGCATTCTGTTGGTTTAACAAAGCTTTTTCATAAGCAGCTGTTGCCTGATCGAGTTTGACCTGATAATCAATTTTATCAATAACAGCTACTACCTGTCCGGCTTTGACAGGCTGATTATCCTTTACAAGAACTTTAACAATTTGTCCTGAAACCTTCGGCGATACTGAAACTGTTGTTGTTTCAACATAAGCGTCATCAGTAGACTGGTATCCAAGTGCATCATATATAAAATATCCTGCAGCGAGAGCGCCTATGATTGCTAATGATGTAAATATATAACGTTTCTTAACAGGCAGTTTTTTTGTATTTTCTTCTTCTATTTTATTCTCTTCACTCATTTCTTTCACCCTTAAATCTGTATTTCTAATGTTTCATCTAGAATTTTTCTCAATTCTTTAAGTAAATCTCCAACTTTTGCAACATCGCTGTTATTAATTCTTTCTTTTACGAATTCATAATGAGGACGTATACGTTCTAAGACATCTGTGACTTTTTCTTTTCCGGCTTCGGTAATTTCAACAATTTTTACCGGTCTGTTGTTTTTTATAGATAGTTTTCTTTTAACAAATCCTTTTTTCTCAAGTGTATCGAGCAATTTGCCAGTGTTAGCTCTATCTTTTAAAATCAGCTTGGCTAAATCTCTCTGGCATAATTCAGGACTGCTTAGCAAAACATCTAATACAGAATATTCTTCACAGGTTATTCCTGCATTAAATTTTTCAAAAACCTGCGAACCTAAAAGCTTGCAATATTTTGCAGTTAATTCTATTTGGTAGAATATTGTTTCTGTAAAGTGGTTTTGCAAAATGTAAATCCCCTATTTGAAGTATGTTTATTTTACAACATGTTGCAAATGCAACATAGTTATGTTATCATTCTTATTAGAAAAAATCAAGTACTTGGAGAAAAAAGATGAGGAAAATTTTATCACTGGCATTGTTAATATCACTTGGTATGGGAAATATAGGTACAGTTATAGCTGCAGAAAAGACTCCTGTTTTGAATGCAGGTGCAGAGGAAGTTAAAGTAGACGGCACAAAACCTGAAACAAAGAAGAAAAAAGAAACTAAAATAAAACCAACCAAAAATAAATATGATTATATAAATATGTCCTGGTGGGGTCAGTTTAATGACGATAATTTAAATGCTTATATTATAAAAGCCATGGATAAAAATCAGGATTTAAAGATGGCAACCTTAACAATTGATGAATATTATCAAAATGTTATTGCCCAGCGTGCTGGTGAGCTTCCGACTGTATCAGCCGGATTTCTTCCGGGATACGGCAAGTTCATCGGGCCTTCAGCTGGCGGGTTTGGACTGCCTATAATTGCAAACTATGAGCTTGATATCTGGGGTAAAAACCATAATAAGACAACTTCGGTCAGAAAACTCTATGAAGCTTCTATTCTGGATGAGCAGGCTGCGTATATCGCAATTGCTTCTGCTGTAGGAAGTACATATATAAATATTGTAAAGCTTGATGCAATGATTGATTTGCAGGAAGATATTGTTAAGCTGAGAAAAGAGATTTTTGAGATTATGTCTGTAAGCAATGCCGAAGGGCTGGTTTCAACTTCAGATTTAGTAAAAGCTAATAAATCCTACATCTCAGGTGTTGCTGATTTGACAGATTTGAAGAAGGAAAGGACTAAACTTCTTCACCAGCTTGCAGTACTTACAGGCGACAGCCCTAATAATATTGAAGAATATGCAAGAACTGATTACAGAGAGCTGGCTTTTACGGGCAATATTCCTGAATACGTAAGTTCTGAGGTAATAATGAAGCGTCCGGACTATTTAAAAGCAGAAAAGATGCTTGAAAAGGCCGGCATTGATGTCAGAATCGCAAGAAAAGAAATGCTTCCGCAGCTTAGTCTGGGCGGCGGTGTGATTTTTAATTCCAAATACTTTGAAAGCCTGTTCACTACTTCCAACATGATTTGGGGGCTTGGCGGAAGTGTAATTCAACCGTTCTTTATGGGCGGAAAGCTTAAGGCAAATCTGAAAGCTAAAAAGATTGCTTACGAAAGAAGCGTTAAGAATTATGAAAAAGTAAATCTTACTTCTATGCAGGAAGTTAACGACTCTCTGGTTTCTGTAAATATGGACAGGGAAAAACTTTCAAAACAGAAAAAAATACAGGAGCTTGAACAAAAAGATTTTCAGCTTTCAAAGGATAAGTTCGCTCAGGGCGTTATCGCAAAACTTGATTTAAACCAGATGGAAGAAAATCTGCTGACTGTTAATAAGCTGGTTTATTCAAGTGAATTTGACTGCATGATAGATTATATAAGCTTCTATAAAGCAATCGCAGCGCAGAGTATATAATATAATACTTGCAAAATCGTTTAAAAACTACTATGATAAAAGCATAATGGAACAGTATGTAATAACCTTTGACGAGATAAGAGCGCTTTTAGCAGAGCAGCAGTATTCAGACGATGATATAACAGAGCTTGAAAAAGCTTTTGAGTTTGCAAGAAAACTCCATTCCGGACAGTATAGGGTTTCAGAGGAGCCTTATATTATCCATCCAATGGAAGTCGTAAAGATTTTGATCGGCTTGAGAGCAGATAAACACACTCTAATGGCCGGCTTTTTGCACGATATATTAGAAGATACAGATACAAAACCTGAGGAGATTAAGGAACTTTTTGGAGAAGATGTTTTGAACCTTGTTCAGGGCGTGACAAAACTAGGCAAACTCCAGTTCAAATCTACTGAGGAACGTCAGGCAGAAAACTTTAGAAGAATGCTTATTGCAATGGCAAGCGATGTCAGAATTATTCTTCTTAAGCTTGCGGATAGACTTCACAATATGCGTACGCTTAATTATATGACACCTGTTAAGCAGCAAAGAATTGCTCAGGAAACTCTTGATATTTTTGCGCCGCTTGCAAATCGTTTAGGGGTCGGTAAAATAAAAGCAGAGCTTGAAGATTTGTCGCTCAAATATCTTCATCCGGATAAGTATTATGAAATTGCTCAGCTTGTTTCGCAGAAAAAAGCTGAACGAGAAATGACTGTAAAACTGCTTATAGACAAGATTTCTAAAGATGTTAAAGCCAGCGGAATTAATGCTCAGATTACAGGCCGTGCAAAACATTATTACAGTATTTATAACAAAATGAAACGACTTAATGTCGCATTTCACGATTTGTATGATATCACAGCAGTCCGTGTTATTGTTGATACAGAAAAAGAGTGTTATGAAGTTCTTGGTCTTATTCACTCACAGTTCAAACCTATTCCGGGGCGTTTTAAAGATTATATTGCAATGCCTAAGGGCAACATGTATCAATCTTTGCATACCTCTGTAATCGGGCCGCGCCAAAAACCGCTGGAAGTGCAAATTAGAACCTGGGAAATGCATGAAATTGCTGAATATGGTATTGCTGCACACTGGAGATATAAAGAAAAAGGCTCCAGAAAAGCTGATTCGGCCAGTGATATTAAATTCTCATGGATGCGTAAACTTGTTGAATACAACAAAGAAACGAAAAATGCCGAAGATTTTGTTAATTCAGTAAAACTCGATTTATTTTCAGATCAGGTATTTGCGTTCACACCGGGAGGTGATGTAATTGACCTTCCACAAGGCGCTACTCCGATTGATTTTGCATATCGTATTCACTCTGATGTAGGGCATAAAACTGTCGGTGCTTTGATAAACGGACGTATTGCACAACTTGATACCAAGCTTAAAAACGGCGACATTGTTGAAATTATGACTTCAAAAGTTTCAGCACCCCGTCTGGATTGGCTGAACTTTGTTGTGACAAAGCAGGCTGCCTCAAGAATACGTCAGTGGTACAAGAAAAATAAACGTGAAGACCATATTGAAATCGGTAAAGCAAACCTTGAACATGAACTTACCAAAACAGTTTTTGACGAATATGTTAAGAATGGCGAATTTGATAAAGTTGCAAAACAGATGAACTACGTGAGCGGTGACGACTTATTTGCAGCACTTGGTTACGGCGAAACTACCGTAAATAAGATTATTAACCGTCTGAGAAAACCTCCAAAACAGGAAGGACCTGCTAATCATAAACCTAGAAAAGCTTCTGAAAAAGATATTGTCGGGCTGGAAGGGCTTCTTTATTCTTTTGCGAGATGCTGCTCTCCAATTCCGGGTGAACCTATTGTAGGTGTTGTAACACGCTCAAAAGGGGTTACGGTACACAGGCTGGACTGCAAAACGCTTGAAAATATTCCGGTTGAGCGTTTGATTGATATTCACTGGTCAGGTAATAATATCAACAAAACATACAGCACGACGATTCGCATCGAAACAGCTGAGAAAATGGGGCTCTTGAAAGATATTATAGGTGTTGTTTCGGATAACAACACAAATATCAACTCTGCAAACGTTAAATCAAAAGGCAAGGTTGGTATTATTGAACTTGGAATAGAACTTGATAATATTTATACTTTGCGTAAGGTTATGACAGCATTACAATCTATGCCTGATGTATTTAGTGTAAAAAGAATTCAAACATCATACAGTCATGCTCCGCAGCAGTTTACTAAGAAAAATAATAAACCCCAGAAGAAACGCAAAAAAACTTCAAGTTAAGGCTTTTTAGTGCGTTGTTTTACAGCCGCTTTTGCTTCGCATTCCTGCATAATTCTATGTAAGTTGTTTAAATCATATTGAGGCGGTAAATCTTCTGTCAACGGCAGAAAGTATTCAATTTCATAGCTTTCTGAGAATGCGGTTGGCTTCTTAGCACGCTGGAATAAAAATGCATCGCCTCTGTATTTGTTGAATAACTCCAGCAGAGGTTTATTTCCGGGCTCTGAAAGAGGAGAAACGACATCAACAAGCGGTTTGTATTTTTTATCAATGTTTTTATTGTTTAAAATCTTAAACAGCTTGTCATCCAAATCTTTATATGCATTAACGTTTTTACCCATAATCATAAGCTCAAACGGTCTTGTTTCACCGGGAAGCTTAAATAAGAAGTGAATTGCAGGATAGTTAACTTCTGTAAAGTCAAACATATCAGTTCTTACTTCTCTTTTTTCTTTAAGTTTCATGTTAGCCCACTTATCTTCTTGAATACGTTGTAATTGTTCAAGAAAATCAATGGAAGCATAATCATACTGGGATTTTTTAGAATTGCTTAATTTTTGTGTTACTTTAGGGCGTTTGTTTTCGATTTCAATAAGTTCAATTTTGCCCTTCTTTATTGGTTCAATAAATCTTGAAAGAACTTTTTCTACTGATTTTTTTGAACCGTCGCGCATTACGATTTTTGCGCCGTTGAGATCTGTCATAAAATCTAAAATTTCAGCTCTGCAGTTCCACTGTCTTGTAGCACTCTTTTCCCTGATAGACTCGGGAGTTTTAGCTCTGTCAGAAATTTTATAAATAGGATTTTGTGGTTTAAATTGGGTAACCTGTAAATCTCCGAATAATTCATTGAGAAATTTTTGAATTTTAGGCTGCATTGTTTCGGTTATTGCATATACTTCTCTTGCAGCTTTCAATGAAACTCCGTCTTTTCTGGAGGTTAACATTTTAGCTGTGGCACCGAAGGATACAGTATCCTTTAACAATGGCGCAGCCATTGTTAAACCAAAGCTAGATGTTCTGCGCTGCTGCTTTTGCTCTGTAAACGGGGACATTAATCTAAGTCCCATAATTTGCGGGATATTCATGCGTTATTACCTTCTTTTACTACAAAACTATTAAAACCGCTCAATATTTAAAATTGCGCAACTGTAAACATTTGTAAATTAGACAAGTGCCGGATTTGCTATTGATTCTTCAATTCTATTCTCATAACCTGTAAATTCACAAATCTGTCCCGCCCATTCTCTCATAATTTCGTCTTCTTCAAGTGCATAAGGAATAGGTTTTCCGATTTTTACAGTAATATGTTTTTCGAACAGCTTTTTGGCATATCCATCAAAGCCGCAAATAGCGACAGGAACTATATCAGCCTTAAATTTTTTCGCAAACATAATAAAACCTTTGTGTACATGGCTTATAACCGGCTCTTTAATAATTTTGCCCTGCGGGAAAATACCCAGTGACCACGAGGTATTAAAAACGGATTTTACTGTTTTAAATGTTGCGATTTCCGGTTTTTCTCTATTGACTGCAAATCCTCCCAGCGTATGTACAAGAAAGCGCAGCAATTTATTGTCATCATGGAATAATTCCTGTTTTGCCATATAAGCAATGGTTTTCCATGCTGCCAGAGCAATTAGCGGAGGGTCAATATAAGAAACGTGGTTGCCTGCATATATAATATTTGATTTCTTGGGCACATTTTCTCGTCCTTCAATCTTAATATTATACATGAGTTTAGTCACCGGATATACTACAGTACCCAGAAACCACATATAATAAAACGTTCTGAACCAGTTATAATCTTTTTCTGTTCTTCTATTGTAATTCTTCTCCGCTTTCATCATTTCCTTCCAGCTATACTTAAATTAAATCTTTTTCATGAACATACTTTATCTTTTTCTACATACTTAAATCCGGTAAGGTCTTCTATTGATTTTTCCCACTTATCAACCATACCGGTAACATCGTCTGTGTAAGGTATGATTTTTCCTATTCTTACTATGATTTTTCCTGTAAAAGGAATTCTTTTAACTTCTTGAGTACCGGTAATTCCAATCGGCAGGATTCCGCACTTTGTACTTTTAGCCAGTGAAGCAAATCCCTTTGTTATGTGGCTGAATTCTCCGGCTTCCTGTCTTGTTCCCTGTGGAAAGATGCCGAGTACCCATCCTGTTTCCTTAAGATTTTTTACTGTTTTAATAGTAGAAACACCGAGTTTTTCGCGGTCTACTGCAAATGCCCCGAGCCAGTCAAGCCACCAGCGCATAAACGGGTTTTCAAAAAGTTCTTTTTTAGCCATGTATGCAACGCCCCTGTTCATTACACCGCAAACCAGGGGAGGATCCAGTGTGGATAAGTGGTTGGCTGCAACAATAAAATTGTTATCAGAAGGTATATTTTCTTTTCCGTAAATTTCTAATCTATAGACAAGTTTAAATCTTATCATATAGAATACATGTGTTACGAGAAACTGAAACATTCTGCGCCAGGCATTATAAAATCTGGCATCTCTTAATGAATATTTATTACCGTTAGTCTTTTTATCATTTGACATATAAAACACCCCTTGTCATGTAGTATTATACTATAAATAACGGTAATAAAATAGTATAGTTAGACAGTTTTATTCTTCTTCTGAAGCTTCTCTGTATTCTTCGTCTGCCTCAGCTTCAAGCCGTTCAATTTCTTTTTCTTCTTCGCTTTTCTCTTTTTCTTCTGCAAGTAAATCTTTTATTGATTTCTTATGTTTTTTTGCATTAAGAACAGATGCAACATTAGTCATTGCAAGCGAATTGAGGGTTGCTCTGAGCAGAGCACTTCTGTCAACAAACTCCTGATTGTAGAAATTATTACCTTCTTCTTCGCCTTCTGCCGGCGGAAGGTACATAGCTTCGGAGCCGTACTTGTCCTGACTCATTTTAGCAGCAGTGCCGGAGGGGTCACCGCTTTTGAAATTAAATGCCCCGCCGATTCCATAAAAACCCGCTGATCTGTTATCTACCACTTGTTAGACCTCATGTTAAGGATATTTTATCTTTACATTGTAAATATCCTCATAGCATAATATAACCTCTAAAAGTATTATTTGCTAGTTCGTAACAAAATTGTTACATTGTGAAATGGCGACTCCTGTTTCAATAAACTCTAACCCTTTTATAATCTGATAATCATCACCAGGAATATCGGTATTAACTTCATCACCGAGTACAAAATATGTAGAGCCTGAGCCTGACATTACGGCATTTGGAATATATTCTTTGATTTTTTTGAGCTCTTTGTAGTCATCAAATACAGCGTATTCTAAATCATTGTATAGATATTCTGAAAAATCTTGATTGTTATCAAACGCATTGAGCATTTTCTCTGTCATATTCTTTTGAGGTTTGTTGGTTTTATTTGAATATTTTGTGTAAGCTTCTCTTGCAGATATTCCGAGATTTTTAGGTTTTATAAGCGTAAGTTTCGATTTAACGGGCTTAAGTTTCTTTATCACTTCACCTCTTGATGTTGCGAGTATCGAACCGCCTTCTAAGCAGACATTAAGGTCAGAGCCCAGAGTTTCGCAGAGTTTGTGTATTGTTTTTAGCGGATGGCCTAATAATTCGTTGAGTCCGAAAATAGTTCCTGCAGCATCAGAACTTCCTCCTGCCAAACCTGCTGAAATAGGAATATTTTTGTCTATATAGATTTCTGTCCTGACATTGTTAATGCCTGTTTCTCTATAAAATAATTCAGCAGCTCTGTATACAAGGTTTTTTTCATTATAAGGAATTTCACTGCTATTTCCTGACAGTAAAATCTCTCCATCGCCTTCCCCTACTTTGATAATAAGAGTATCATACAGACTTATTGTCTGCATAATACTTTTGATATTGTGAAATCCGTCTTCTCTTTTATTAACTATTTCCAGCGTAAGATTAATCTTTGCCGGACAATTAACTGTTATGCTATTCATAGGTAAATTATATCATGAAGTCACTTGTGATAAGTTTCATTTTTAAGGATTTTGAAAGCTCTGTAAATTTGTTCGATAAGCAGAAGCCTTGCAAACTGATGCAGGAAAGTCATTTTTGACAAGCTGAGTCTAAAATCTGCACGGTTAGACACTGTAGGGGCAATTCCGCAGGATGAGCCGATTATAAAAACTAGCTCTCCTGTTCCGTTGATGGTAATTGCATTAATTTTTTCTGCAAATTCCTCGGAAGAAAGCTGTTTACCTCCAATTTCAAGTGTAATTACATACGAATCGTTTTTTATATTTGATAAAATTTTTTCGCCCTCTTGGAGAAGTGCTTTTTCAATTAAATTTTCATCTTTAATTTCGACCGGCTGAAGCTCAACAATTTCAACAGAAGCATAAGGTGTAAGACGTTTCATAAACTCGTCAATGCCGTCTTTCAAAAACTTTTCTTTGATTTTTCCGAGCGCAATTATCTTGATTTTCATTTTTTTTATAACCTTCTGGCACTCCTTCTGGACAAACTACTAATTATTTTGCCATATAAATACTTGTAGAAGGGAACGCAAATTCAATTCCCTCTTCCCTGTATCTTTGAATTATTTTTCTTATAACAGAACTTTTTACCTGAACATAATCTGCCCACGAGGTTCTGGAAGTTTCGCAAACCAATCTTACAACAATTGAGCTCGGTGCCATGTTTTCAATAAAAGCATGAACTCCATCCTCAATGTCGTCATTAGTGTCTGCAATTTCTCTAAGTATTTCACAGGCTCTGTCAAGCTTTTCGTTAGAAGTTCCGTACTCAACATCTACTGAAATATCTATTCTTCTTCTATGAGCTTGAGAAACATTTGTGATTTCTTCGTTCGCAAGCTGGTTGTTAGGAACATTAACAATAAAACCTTCCAGTGTTCTGATTGTTGTAGAACGCAGGTTAATATTTTCAACAGTACCTTCGTAGCCGTTAAACTTTATGTATTCACCAATTTTGTAAACTCTGTCCGCAAGAAGTCCTACAGACCCGAATACGTTTCCTATTGCTTCTTTAGCAGCAAAACCGACTGCTAAACCTGTAATTCCAAAACCTGCAATAAGTGATGTTACATTATATCCAAAACTTTGTAAAAATCCTGCAAGCAGAAGGAAGATGATGATTGCTTTTAATATCTTAGACAGAACCGGCAGGAGGTTTAAAAGCGGAGAGTCCGAGTTTTTTAACCGTAATTTTTTTTCTACTCTGGAACTGAAAACATCAATCAGAGTGGAAGTCCCCCATATCAAAATTATATTGACGATAACACCAATGATGAATTTGGCATGTGTTCCAAAAAATTTTGCAATCGGCTCAAAAACTATATCAATCATATTAGTTAACCTCTCCGTTTCCTTAGTTCTTTCAGTTCATCTTGAAATGGAGAAATTGATGTCAATTTATCCATAATTGCCGGCATGTGTTCAACAACAAAGTCGATTTCCTTCTCTGTAGTGAATCTTGACAGACTGAATCTTATTGAACCATGAAGAGCTGTAAATGGTATTCCCATTGCTCTTAATACATGGCTTGGTTCAAGCGAACCTGATGTGCAGGCACTTCCAGAACTTGCGCAGACTCCAATATCGCTCAAATGCAGAAGAATTAACTCTCCTTCTACATACTCAAAACCAATATTTGAAGTATTAGGCACCCTGTTTTTTATTGAAGTATTAAGTCTTGCGTTGAAAACATTTTTCAGAATACCTTCTTCAAGCCTGTCTCTAAGTCGTTTAACCTCTGTTAACTCATATTTAAGCGCCTCCTGAGCGAGTTCTGCAGCCTTACCCAGAGCGACAATATAAGGTACGTTTTCTGTTCCTGCTCTCAGACCTCTTTCCTGATGACCGCCGTTAATAAGCGGTGTAAGTCTTACATCAGGTTTAACATATAATGCGCCTACACCCTTCGGTGCATGGAATTTATGGCCTGAAATTCCTAACAAATCAATGTTTGCTTCCTTTACATTAATTGGAAGTTTACCGCTTGCCTGTACTGCGTCTACAAAAAACCTTGTTTCAGGAGAATGAGATCTTATGTAATCTCCAATTTCTTCTACCGGATAAATTACTCCGGTTTCGTTGTTTGCATACATTATAGAAACAAGTGCGGTATCTTTTCTGAGCTTTGATTTGAACTCCTCAATATCAAGTTCGCCTTGGGAGTTTACTCCGATGTAGTCAACTTCGTAACCCTGTTTCTCAAATTCTTTGTATGTATTTAAAACAGCAGGATGTTCAACACTTGTTGTAATAATATGGCGTTTTTCCCTGTTACAGTTTAGTACGCCTTTGATAGCTGTACTTGCAGATTCTGAACCGCAAGATGTAAAGTATATGTCTTTCTCATTTTTTGCGCCGAGAAAATCTCTTACTTTAACCCTTGCCTCGCGGATTGCTGCAGCAGGTTTCTTAGCAAAATCATACATGCTTGAAGGATTGGCATAATCCTGTTCTAAGAATGGAAGCATCTCTTCCAAAACTTTTTCATCTACTTTTGTGGTTGCATTATTATCTAAATAAATCATTTTTTATATCCTATGGGCGGGCTTCATCCCGCAAATCTACTAACTTGTTTTGTTTTTCCTTGAAGCCCTTCTGCGCGGACTTCTATATATTGACGGAGTACATTCCGCCTTTCTATACCTGCTCGACTTCTAAGCTGCTGTCCACTTTATCTCTAAGAACGGACTCAACAAACGCCTTCAATGTCATAGTTGCATTTTTGCACCCGCTGCACATTCCTGTAAGTTTTACTTTAACCTTGTTCCCTTCAACATCAATTAAATCAATATCTCCGCCGTCTTTTTGCAGCTGTGGTGAAATTTGCTGGTCAATAACTCTGCCTATTTTCAAAATCTTTTGTGCAGCTGTCATTACAGGTGCCTGACCTTCTTTTCTTAAATAAGTTTCAATAATATCTTTTATAACACCTTTGCATCTTCCGCAGGCTCCGCCGGCTTTGGTGTAATTTGTAACTTCTTCCACAGTTTTAAGGCCATTTACTTTAATTGCTTCCCAAATCTGATTTTCTGTTACATTGAAGCAGGTGCAAACGATTTTATCACCGTTTTGGGATAAACCTGCTTCTTTTTCTATTTCTTCTTTACCGTAATACTTTTTGAGTGCATCTTCCAGCGCTTCCTGTCCCATAACAGAACAATGCATTTTTTCTTGCGGAAGCCCGCCCAATTCGTCAGCAATGTCTTTATTAGTAATTTTTTTAGCTTCTTCAAGAGTTTTTCCAATAATCATTTCTGTCAAAATGCTTGATGAAGCAACTGCCGAACCGCAGCCAAAAGTCTGAAATTTTGCATCTTTTATAATATTACCGTCTAATTTAATATATAGTTTTAAAGAATCGCCGCATGCAAGCGAGCCTGCTTCGCCGATTAAATCTGCATTATCAATTTTACCGACATTTCTAGGATGTCTGTAATGTTCAAGTACCTTTTCTGAATATTCCCACATTTATATCACCTCGTATCTGGTTGAATTTTCCAATAATATTTTATTACAAATAGGAGCAAAAGTATATATATAAATTATTTTAGAAGCCGAAAAATAGCTTACAGACAAATCTTCGCTTTTATTAGAGAATTAAGTTTATACAGATGTGAAAAGGAGAAATTATGGAAAAAGAATATAGGAAAGAACTGTATGAATTAACGTCTTGTGCTAATGATAATTTTTTAGAATTAATTGCTATATTAGAAATACTGAACGATATTGAGCAGTTCGATAATATAAATTGCAGTGTTATCTCTCTTACACAAAGTTTGACTAAAAAAGCGTTTAAACAAATGAATGATTGTAAAAAACTACTAAATTTAATATAGGAGAGTATATGCATATCAAAAAATTAAAACAAGCAGATAAAATTCACGATAACATAATGGGTAATTTGTTTACCATAAAAGCTTTGCTAACAATCTTGGAAGAAAGAAATAAGGAAAATTATCCAGAAAATTATCTTTTTTCGATTGCACTGCGAACTGAAAAAATAGCAATAAGAAAGGTTAATAAAAGTTCAATATTATTAATGGAGATTCTAAAACAAATGAAGGCAAATTTCAAAAAGAAATGACTAGTTTTCCAGCCTTTTTTGTTCTTGTTTTAAAAATTCGCAGTCAGCTTCCAGCCTTTTGTCTTCCATTGCGTCAATAAGTTCTTCAATGTTTTTAATCTGACCGAGTTCAAAACCTACTTCTGCAAGAAGTACACAGTCGTTGCAGAGTCTGTAATTTTGTCCGTAATGAACAGAGCCTGCAAGCGATTTTGTATCTCCGCATGCTGCGCAGGTAAAGAATTCATTTTCGCAATCCGGATTTTCTTCTATATCATCAAGCCGCATCTGCTCAACTACGAGCTGCATTTCTTTTACGACTTCTTCTTTATTTTTCATCTTGTAGTCCTTTCTTTGAGGATGGCTCGGCGTTTTAGTATAAATCTGGAATTTAACTATTGCCATCCGATATTTTATCTACGTGCGTAGCACTAGTCCTTTCTTTGAGGGTGTTATTTCCCTTCGCAGAGAGCTTTCATCTCCTTAACGGCCTGTTCCAAACCTACAAAGATTGAGCGGGCAATAATTGAATGTCCTATATTTAGCTCTACAAGGTTAGGAATTTCGTGCATTCTGCGTACGTTATGGTAATTTAAGCCGTGGCCGGCATTTACTTTTAGCCCGAAATTCTGTGCAAATATTGCAGCGCCTTTTAAGTCTTCAAAAGCTTTTTCTTCCTCAAGAGTACCGAATGCTTCGGAATATCTTCCCGTGTGAAGCTCTATAAACGGTGCACCTGTTTTTGATACTGCGTTTATCTGCTGGATGTCTGGATCGATAAAGAAACTTACTTCTATATTTTTCGCAAGCAAAGGTTTTACAAATTCAATTGCTCTGTCAAGCTGTCCTTCGACATCCAGACCGCCTTCTGTAGTTAATTCCTGTCTTTTTTCCGGCACAAGACAAATAGCATGGGGTCTTATACGGAGTGCAATTTCCTGCATTTCATCTGTCATTGCCATTTCCAAATTCAGGCGTGTTCTCGGAAGCATTCTTATTGCCTCTACATCAGCATCTTTAATGTGGCGCCTGTCCTCTCTCAGGTGGGTTGTAATTGAAGCTGCTCCGCATTCTTTGCAAATTCTTGCAGCAGTAAGTACATCAGGTTCAATCCCGCCTCTCGCATTTCTTAATGTCGCTATATGATCTATGTTTACACCTAATAACATTTTTTCAAAATCCTCATCCTGTTTAGTTTTAATAACGCCGTATAAGTCGGCAGTATCGTAATATTATTATCTGCTGTTTTTCCAATATATTCAACAGCTTTTTCAATATCATTAATAATTTTAATTTTTTCAACCCCTGCATACTTAAGTCTTAACGCCATATCATTGGCTCTTATGCCGGATACTACAATCTCGTTTTTATTATTATTTATAACTTCAAATTCTGCATCCCAGAGCCACGAAACATCGCGCCCGTCAGCATAATTATCATTTATTATTATCAGCAGATTGGAGTCTTTATCAACTGTTTTAAGAACCTCGTTAGCTCCGATAGGGTTTTTGATAAGCTGAATCAGTGTCTTTTTTCCATTCAACTCCTTTACTTCACTTCGTCCAAAGGCAACCTTAAAGTTTGCTAAATGTTTATTGATATCTTTAATTTCTAATTCTTTGCAGAGTGCAATTGCTGCAAGTGCATTGTAGGCGTTAAATAATCCTACAAGAGGTATTGTAAAGCTTTCATTTTCTATTTGTATGACCGAATATTCTCTATGAATAGTAACATCAGCTTTATATTTCGGCTCAGGACGTCTAAAACCGCAGCTGCAGTAATAATGCCCCTGCTGTGCAAAAAATTTTTTCTCATACTCTAGAGGTTTTCCGCAAGGGCAGTTAAAAGCTTCTTCTACATCAGATTTACCTTTCAGGCTCTCGTCTGCATAATAAACATTTTCTATGCCGTAATAAATTTTGTTACGCCCTTCAAATGATGCCACAAGCGGGTCATCTGCATTGAGTAAAAGTTTTAACTCTCTTTTTTTATTAATTCCTTCCTGAATAAGTCTTTTGGTTGTTGCAAGTTCACCGTATCTGTCAAGCTGATCGCGGAAAAGGTTTGTAACTATCAGATAATCTGCCTCAAATTGATCATAAATTTTTGCCAGATAAGCTTCATCAGATTCAATAACAGAAAAATCAGTTTGTTCGCACGGATTTAGTGAAACGGCAACAGCATTTACAACACCTGTAAGCATGTTAGCACCCATTGCATTATTGATAACGGATTTTCCGCTTTCTTTTATTAGATGGGTAATAAGTCCTGAGGTTGTTGTTTTACCATTTGTACCTGTGACATTAATTTTTGTGCTGATGTAAGGGTTGCATTGTTTGAGAAAATCAGGGCAGAGTTTCAAAACATATCTGCCTATAATGGAGGTTCCCGCAGACAGCCGGGTAAGCTGTAATGCTCTGTAGGCTGTTTTTGCGGCCAGAAGTGAAAAATAAAATCTTAAACTACCCACCAGAATATAATCCTCCAAGTGTATTTTCTTTTATAACATTATAAAATATAATCTTATAATAATACAAATATGGACATAAAAGTATGATTTTTACCTTATTTACAGCTATAGTTTTTATTGCAGAAGTAATAATTGCATTTACTATAATATTTCATTTGATAAAACTTGATAAATATTTTATCGAGGCATCGGAATTTATTGCCGCAGCAAAGCCAAAAATAAAGGATATTTCCGGGCTTGCAAAAGGTATTTCAGAACAAATGGCAGAGTTAGTTCCTATTTGGATTGACAATTTAAAAGACCTGCGCAATAAGATAATACTTGCGAAACTCGAGAGTCTAATGTCAGCATTTTTATTTTGGAGTATTAATATAAAAGTCATGAGGAAATTTAAGCAATCAAAATTCTTAAAAGCAGCCTTCAAGGGTTTATCCCTTCTCCAAAATGTGGTATAATGGATGGGCACAGAATACATAAATAAGAAAGAGGTACATTATGAGTAAAGATAAATCTTCATTCGGCTTTGGAATGGGGCTCTTAGCCGGCGTAGTCGGCGGTATTATCGCAGGTATACTTTATGCACCGCGTCCCGGTTCTGAAATGCGAGAAAAGGTTAAAGAAACTGTATGCGATCTTGCTGAAAAGCACTCTCCAGCTGTAAATGAAGCTAAAAAACAGGCTATGGAATCAATTGACCTGTTGAAATATAAACTAGAAAGACAGTACAAAAAGTTTTCTAATATGCTTAAATCAAAAAAAATGAGAAAAGCAAAAGAACTTGAAGAAGTGTCAGACTTCGATTTTTAATGAAATTGAATAATATAAAGGAAAATAAATGGAAACAGTACAATTATATCAAAGTTTAACTTTTTTGGCTTACGCAACGGGTGTTATTGTAATCCTCGTGGGCGCAATGCTTATAAAGGTTTTGTTTGATTTATCAAAACTAGCAAATAATGTTGACGAAACAGCAACGATTATTAAAACTGAGCTAGTACCTACTTTGAAAAATATTAATAAGTCCGTAGAAATCGTAAGCGGAATTATTATCAAGGCAGATGAAGGCGTAAATAAGGTAAAAGAGGCTATAAAAAATTCGCCGCTTCACCTTTTATCAAAACTGTCAACGGTAACAGGAACAGTTGCAAAAGGATTTTTCAGCGGGCTGTGTTCAGCATTCAAAATTTTTGCCAAAAAGAAGTAAATCACTTAACCAATATTAAAAATAATAAAAAAAGTTAAACTACAAATGAAGGAGAAAATAATATGTCAGTAACAAAATTTTTAACAGGCTTTGCGGTAGGAGCTGCAATAGGTGCTATAGCAGGTATTCTTCTTGCTCCTAAATCAGGTGCGGAAACAAGAGAAATGATTGGTGATATGGCTTCTGATGTGGCTAGAAAAACAGATGAAACAGTTAAGGATCTTCAAAGAAAAGCCGATAATATAGTTTCAGATGTTCAGGAAAAAAGCGAAGAAATTATGGAAAAAATTCAAGATATGTTAAACAAACAAAAAGAAGGTCTTGAAGGTTAATCCATTAAAAATCTTACTAAAAAGAGGAGAGCTTGCGTTAGTTCTCCTCTTTTTTATTAACATTTGCCGCAATTTGAACAGCCGGCGCAGTATCTTTTCATAAAACAATACTGACATTCATTTTTGAAATATTTTTCTTCGTCTGTTTGATTAAATAGTCCTATTTGAGAATATTGCGCAGGTAAATCCAGTTTGAATACCTGTTCTCTGCTGCTGGTATAATTTATATCCAGCAGGAAAGCTGTTTTTGCCTGATCCTTTTTATTTGTGAATACTGTTTTCTTGCCGTCTTTTATGAAAACATTTCCGGTTTCAAAAAATGAGAAAGTGGTATCTGTTGCTTTGCACTCATCAGACAGTAATTTAACCCATTCAAAGAAGAGCGGTTTCTTGCTTCCGTAGTTTTCACCTCCAGCCCAGACGTTTTCAATTTGTCCGCTCTGTAGAAATTTCATGATGGAAAGTTTGCCTATTAACGGTTCAGCCATAATACCTTTGTGTTTGAAAGGAAGTTCAAGTAAAATAGGCAATCGCTCATTCGCACGTTTTTGATTTTCACAGGTAATATTAAGCCAAACATTTTCCCATCCGCCGTTCCAATCATCCGGAAGACATTTTTCAATTCTGTCCGCACGTTTTGTTACCAGAATAAATATAACATCAGAACGTTTTTTTATTATTTTCCAGACTTCTTCACGCCAGCAGTCAGCTTCTTTTAGGAAAAAGTCGGAAGTCATGCATACTCTTATGTATTCGCCGCTTTTAATTTTATAATTGCCGTTTCTATCTTTATGAAGCGGGTAATCAAAATTATTTTTGACTTTGTAAATTTCTGCACCATCTTTTCCCCTTAGTGAGTCAAGATAATACATATAACAATTTTCACATCCCTCGCTGATTCTTTTACAGCCGTGCCATGGGTTCCAGATATCTCGCATAATTATAATTTATCATAAAATAAAAAAGACCCGCATTTCTGCAGGTCTTTTAAAATTGCTCCAGGCCAGACTTGAACTGGCACCGAGGGAGAACCCCGATTGGATTTTAAGTCCAACGCGTCTACCGATTCCGCCACTGGAGCGTACAATATTAAGTTTTCATCTTACTCCCGCGGAATCGGTAGACTGCGTCTACCTCCCCTCTCCTCAAACGATACTCAATCGTTCTCGTCGGCAGAGTGCCACTGGAGCGTATAAATATTCAGCTGTCAACACGACAATAATAATATAAACATTATTATAAGTCAAACCCGCTAAACCTATATTTGAAATTAGTATTAGCAGAGTTTGTAAATATTTTCTAAAATAAGCTCTTTAGCCCCAATAATATCAGCAGGCAGCCGGCGGTAATCTCAAGCCATTTTGTCGGAAATTTTTTGAGTTTTCCGCCCAGACCAAAGCCGAGAAGAGAATTTATAAATGTTACAACTCCAATCAAAATGGCAGGTTTAAGTATTCTATTTCCGAAAAGTGATAATGAAATCCCGGCTGAAAAAGCATCAATACTGGTTGCAATTCCGACAAGTAAAAGGCATTTGAGGTCAATGCAAAGCTGTTTTTCTTTCTCTTTTTCAAAAGCTTCTTTTATAAATTTGACCCCAAGATATGTAAATATTGCAAAAACAATAAATCCGGCATATGGTTCAATAAAAGATTTTACGAATCCCGTAAGATAATAACCAATAACCGGCATGAGTCCCTGAAACAAACCAGTACACGCTGCAAGCCGTATTGCATTTTTAAAACGATTTTCAGTAAAAGCCAGACCGTATGAAAAAGATACAACACAGGCATCAATTGATAAAGCTATAGCAAGTAAAATTATTGAAATATAAGACATTATGTCATCCATCTGGTATTTTTACAATTAAGGTGGACTTATAGGTATAAAGTTTATCTTGTAGTTTAATGATTGTCCACCGTCCATTGGTCTACGTGCGTAGCACTAGAACACATCTGTTTTGATAGGGTTTTTAAACTTAGTAATACTGCCCTGGAACAGAAGTTTAACAGTACCGACAGGCCCGTTTCTGTGTTTTGCAATGATAATTTCTGCTTCACCTTTATTTGCTGCTTTTTCAGCCTGCTCTTCTTCGTCGTTTGCGTTTTTGTAGTACTCATCACGGTAAATAAACATTACAATGTCTGCGTCTTGTTCAATGGAACCTGATTCTCTCAAATCTGAAAGCATCGGACGTTTATCAGTTCTGCTCTCTACTGCACGTGATAACTGAGAAAGTGAAATAATTGGAACATTAAGTTCTTTTGCTAAGATTTTTAAACCTCTTGATATGCTGGAAATCTGCTGCATACGGTCTTCTCTGCCGGTACCTTCAATTAATTGCAGGTAGTCAATTACAATTAAACCAAGATTTTTTTCTGCCATTGCAAGACGGCGGCACTTTGCTCTGATATCTGTGATTGTACATCCTGCGGTGTCATCAATATAAATAGGAGCTTCTGAGAAACTGCTCATTGCAACTGCAAGCTTTTCCCAGTCTTTTGCCTGCATGTTTCCTGTCTTAAGTCTTTGTGTATCAACCTCTGCTTCTGAACACAAAAGACGCTGTACAAGCTGTTTCTTTGACATTTCTAATGAGAATATTGCGACAGGAGTATTTGCACGAAGTGCAACATTTTGAGCAATGTTCAATGCAAATGCTGTTTTACCCATTGCAGGACGGGCCGCAAGAATAATCAAGTCAGAACGCTGCAATCCGTTCATCATTGTATCAAGGTCATAAAAACTAGTCGGAACACCTGTAAGCTTACCTTTGTTATTGTACCGTTCTTCAATTTCTGCGTAAGTGTCATATACTAAATCTTTTATCGGAGCGAGTGACTTTGATGCTTTTTGAGATGCTATATCAAAGATTAATTTTTCTGCAAGTTCAAGAGATTCTTCTATAGGGTTAAGGTCATAACCGGAGGATACGATTTCAGAACCGGCATTAATGAGTGAACGCTTAATTGCTTTTTCCTGAACGATTTTAGAATAATATTCGACGTTTGATGTGGTAATTGTTTTGTAGCTAAGATCGTTAATAAAAGCTCTGCCGCCGACGAGTTCAAGTTTCTGGTTAATGTTTAAGACATCGGAAACAGATACGATATCAATTTTGTCTTCTCCGTTGTAGAGCTGGAGCATGGCTTCATAAACATATCTATGTGCAGGTTTGTAAAACGACTCTGGTCTTAGATGCTCAACAACTTTGTTCATACAGGAAGGGCTTACAAGAATTGCGCCTAGAATTGCTTCCTCTGCGTCAATGTTTTGAGGCATAAGCTGTGATAAATCGTCTGTCTGCTGTTTCTTTTTATTAGTAAATGATGTTGTCATAAAAATCCATCCCCTTAATAAAAGAGTAGCAGTAACTAAGAGCATGTTCAATATATTTTTACAAATCTTGATAATAAATAGCTGTTTATGCTTTCTCTATCTCCCTAACTTTATTTTCGACATTTTGCGCCCAAAAGCGGTTATTACTGCTGTTATTACGGGTATCACTTACAGGACAGTACTTTGCATTTATCTGGTAGAGAGTTTTTAGGGAAACTCCCGATAAACCGGAATTTTTAACATAGCGGTTTGCCAGCATTGAAGCTGTATAATCTATACATTCAGATACATTGTTAAATCTTCTCCAGCCTCGTGAACTGCTGATAGAAGTCACATTAAATCTTTTTCTCGCAAGAGAGGATGTTCCTCCTGATTCGGAAATTGCAATTCCTGCAAGAACAGCTGCACTAATGCCGTACTTATTCTGAGCATCAATAAATGCCTGTCCTTGCTCTGATAATACGCCTTTACCTTTTAGATATTTATTTAAATCCTCTGCACTCCCGCTGTAAGGCTTGGTTATATCTCTTGAGTAATTACCGTATATTTCTCTCATTTGTTCATCACTCATCTGTGTCCAGTGTAAATTTTTAGCACTGCTGTGTGATATTTTAGGGTTTTGTTTAGGCTCCGCTTTAGAAATTTTTGGTGCGGGTTTATTTTCTGCGACAACTGCTTTGGGTGGTATAGCCTCCGGTGCAGCAAGATTTACTATTAATTTTGTACCAACTTTTACGTTATTAACGTCGTTAATATTGTTAAGGCAGGCAATTTGTCCGATTCTTTCATTTATCGAACGTGCATCATGCGGCAAGCCTTCTTTGCGCAAAGCATTTTTTGCGATTGCGTATAAAGAATCTCCGCGTTTTATTTCATGCAAATCAGCTTCTTCTGTTTTAAAATCTTTTTTGAGTTTTTCCGGATCATACTTGCTTCGGATGTTTTGAATTGCTGCGTTATATGCTTTTGCTGGCGTATTACCATCAGCTGCAACTTCAACCTTATAATTCTTCTCTATAAGTTTTGATTTTAATTTATCTATTTCGTTTGCATCAAGTATTTTATTGCCGTTGTCTATGCTTTCAAAGAAGTTACCAATATCCTCGCCAAGTTTTTTCTTGATATTATCAATATGTTCACCGGTATTGATATTAACTGTTCCACCATTTTGTAATTTGACATTAAGTCCAGACATCGTTCAGTATCCTTTCGTTAATAATAAAATCTCTTTCTGTTTGATATAACGGCATATTTTTTTCAAACTTTAGAGATATATATGATTTTGTAATGAAAATTTACAAAAAAGAAATCCTACATCGTATAGATGAGATTTGTTAACTTAGTCTAAAGAAAATAAAAAATATGCCGATAAAAATAATATGGAAAACCTCAGTGGTTTTTCATACCTCCTCCCCAAGTCTGGTAGCCGTTCTCAAATGAAACGGCTTTTTTTTGCGCGAGTGAGCGGAGGGCGCAGGCTGGCGTCGGCTTGCGGTGAGCAAGACAGTGCTACGCACGTAGACCAATTGTCGGGAAACAAAAACCTACACCAGAGCTGATTCTACTTCTCTTGCATATTTGTTAACGTTTCGTGCCCAAAGAGAGTTTAAATCCTTCTTATCTGTCGGATCTGAGCTCGGGCAGTATTTCGCATTAATCTGATATAACTTAGTCAGAGAGCGCCCTTTGTTATTAACATAGCCGTTTTTTAAGAAACGAGCCATGTCGTCAATACACTCTGCCACGCTGCTATATGTCTTAAATGTTGTGGAGCCGGGTATTCTAACTCCGCCGACATTCTTCTTGTTTTTTGCATTAGGGCTTGTCCCTTGTGCTGATTCGTTCATTGCAATTCCAATTAGCGCAGATGCGCTAATGCCGTACTTATTCTGAGCATCAATAAATGCCTGCCCTTGACCGCTTAAAACGCCTTTTCCTTCAAGATATTTATTTAAATCGGCTGCTGTGCCTTTATAAGGTGTAGTGATATCTCTTGTGTAATCACCATAAACCTGACGCATTTCTGAGTCTGTCATTTCTGTCCAATGCTTAGCTTTCAGCGATGCAAGCGAAGTAGTTCTTGTGCTTGATAAGCTTGAAGGCTGATAAGTTGCAGGTGTTGTTTTTGTTTTTGCTGCTTTCGAAGTTTTTGTTTTTGTACTGGAGAATGTGAAATTATAATCAGAAGTTTCAATTGATGGTACTGTTACTGAATTATTTGAACTCTTTACAAAAACATCACCAAATGCTGGCGGACTGGAATAGGCAGGAGTCTGCCACTTATCTGTAGGAAAGAGTTTGTTCATATCTATATTGAAACTCGGCGCCGGCATTGCAAAATCAGGCATTAAAGGGCTGAAGCCAATACCGGACATTACATTTGGAACCAAAAATAAACTTGTATTGTTCGGGAAAGGAGATATACAGCTTGTATAAGGCATGAAGAAAGGATTAAAACAGGAGTTAAACTGGAAAAAGCCGCCCCAGCCGCCCATACAACCGCCAAAAAACGGATTGTTGCTAAACATTCCGTGCATAAAGCCATGTGTGAAATTGTTCCAGAAATTATGTGCGCTCATAAAAATATCCTTAATTATATAAAGTCTTCAAACTTGTAAAAATTGCGTAAAATTGTAAGAAAATGTTACATTTATGTTATAATGAAATAGCAACTTAAGAGGGAGAACTATGAATAAAAATCAATCAATCGGGATGTACGTAATTTTAGGAATTATGGTTCTGGCATTTATTTCAATGCTGTTTTCCGGACCTACTTCCAGCACAGAAGAGCTGTCATATACTGCTTTTCTGCAAAAAGTTGAAAATAAAGAAATTAAAAGCGTAGATATGGGTAAAGATGCTCTTATTGCACTGCCTGTGAAACAGCCGGAAGCTAAGAAAACAAATTCTAATCCTTTATACGGAGAAGTAAGGCCGCCAAAACTGCAGTACAAAGTTGTACTCCCTGAAAATTCTGATGTTCTTTCAAAACTTGAGCAGAATGATGTTGAAATCAGCGCCAAAAGAGCTAATGAATCGAACTCCGCATTTGGCATGGGTTCATCTTTAATAACAATTCTGCTGGTTTTAGGTTTCATAATGCTTATTATAAAATCGATTCAGGCAGGCGGTGCTCAGGCAATGTCTTTTGGTAAAAGCCGTGCCAAGATGCTTATGGACAGCAAAGTTAAGACAACATTTGCTGATGTTGCGGGTATCGATGAAGAAAGAAAAGAACTTGAGGAAATTGTAGATTTTCTTAAGCATTCAGATAAATATGTTAAACTAGGTGCAAAAATACCTAAAGGTGTACTTTTAGTAGGTTCTCCCGGTACAGGTAAAACCTTGATGGCAAAAGCTGTTGCAGGTGAAGCAGGGGTTCCGTTCTTCTCAATAAGCGGTTCTGACTTCGTAGAAATGTTTGTCGGTGTTGGTGCTTCGCGTGTAAGAGATTTGTTTGAACAGGCTAAAAAACACCAGCCTTGTATTGTATTTATTGATGAGATTGATGCTGTAGGGCGTCAGAGAGGAGCCGGTTTAGGCGGCGGTCATGACGAAAGAGAGCAGACACTTAACCAGTTACTTGTTGAAATGGATGGATTTGATGAAAATACTAATATAATAATCCTTGCTGCAACAAACAGGCCTGATATTCTGGATAACGCTTTATTGCGTCCTGGCAGATTTGACAGACAGATTGTTATTAATAAACCGGATGTACTTGGAAGAGAACAGATTTTAAATGTTCATGCTAAGAATAAACCGCTTGCTAAAGAAGTTGATTTGAAAACACTTGCAAAGCGTACTCCGGGCTTTACCGGCGCTGATTTGCAAAACCTGCTGAATGAAGCTGCGCTTCTTGCTGCAAGACATGATAAATCAGAAATTGAAATGCCTGATTTAGAAGAAGCAATTGATAAGGTTATGGCCGGACCTGAGAAGAAAAGCAGAATTATATCAGATGAAGAAAAAGAAAATACTGCATATCATGAAGTCGGTCATGCTCTTCTTGCGAAACTTCTTAAAAACTGCGACCCGCTTCATAAAGTTTCAATAATCCCGAGAGGTATGGCACTGGGAATTACACTTACTCTTCCTGAAAAAGACCATTTGACTATGCGAAAAAATCAGCTTCTTGACAGAATCGCAATGATTTTAGGCGGAAGGGTTGCAGAGGAGCTTATTTACGGTAAGGACAATGTGACAACAGGAGCTTCAAATGATTTGGAAAAAGTTTCCAATCTTGCAAGAAGTATGGTTACAACTTACGGTATGAGTGAAAAAATGGGTAATCTTGCTTACGGCAAAGATCAGGAACATGTATTTATGGGTAGAAATTTCGGTAATACAAGAGATTTTTCTGAGGAAATTGCTGCTGATATTGATAAAGAGGTTAAGAAGATTGTTGATAAACAGTATGATTATGCAATGCAGCTGCTGAGCGAAAATAGAGATATGCTTGAGCATATTGCTAAAAATCTTCTGGAGAAAGAAACTCTGGATGAGAAGGAGTTTGAAGATTTAATGAATGAAGTAAAGAATAAGCGTGAGGGAGAGTTTAATGGATAGAGATGAACTTATTTTCAGCGAATACAGATTGTATTCAGAGCAGAAAGAAAACTTTATTGAGAGAAATTTCAAGACTAACCGTTTTTACATGGCCTCTGTATTTGTGCTTATTGTCGCTTTAATTTACACAGGTAATGTAATTTTCTTAAACAAAATCTCCGCAACACTTGTATTTGCGCTTCTGGGAGTTTCAGTGAGCGCACTCTGGTGGATGAATGTTGATTCTTACAATATGCTTATCAAGGTCAAATATGCAAATGTACTGGAGAAAATAGAAGAGAAGCTTCCTGTAAAACCTTTCACTGATGAATATAAGGGAATTGATGATTTCCGCAGTAATAAGATTTTTATGTTCTCTGATATCCAGAAACTTATTGCTGTTGTAACAGCTTTGTTCTTTTTTGCGGTTTGTGTTAGTGAAATAACTCCGCTGGTGATGAATTTGTTTAATAAAGTTCTGGTCATTGTATCAAGATTGAAGGGTGGTATTTAAATGGCCCGTAAACAGGAATATGGAATGGCTTTGAACTGGAATTATGTAATAATTTCAGTAGTAGTTTTCGTAGTTCTTACTGTTCTGGTATTATATATGCCGAATTTGCGTGAGTTTGATGCAAATGTTCTTCATTCAATCCGGCTTGCGCTATCGCCTTATCCTGCTTATATTCCGCAATTTATTTCAAGTTTCGGGAGAGATTATCATATGCTCTGGCCTCAAATCGCTGCCGGAAGCGTTCTTGTATCTGAAAAAAGATATATGAAAGCTTTTTTGCTGATATTTTTTACTCAAGCAAGTTTTGTAATAACTGATTTTATTAAAAATTTTGTATGCAGAGAAAGACCGTGCGTATATCCCGGTTTTAGTTTTCCTTCCGGCCATTCTTCTACTACAATGTGTTTTTATGGAATACTAATATATCTGGTTCTGCATTATGCAAAATCAGATTTTTGGAGATATTTTTTGACAGCACTTTTCGGGGTATGGATTTTTATGGTTGGAATTTCAAGACTCTGGTTAGGCGTTCATTTCCCTGTGGATGTAATTGCAGGAATGTTTCTAGGATTTATGCTGGTAAACCTGTATATTATTGTGTCTAAATCGCTGAGCAAATAATAATTTATCCCCGAACAGTTTTAAGCATATATCTGGTGCATTTTTTTGAATCGTGTGATTGATGTGCAATCTGCCAGCACTCTTCAGTAACTCTTTGGTAAGCTTGTTTATCCTCAAGATAGCTTTCAATCTTAAAAATTAAGTCTGAAAAATCTTCGTAGAACGGCATGTGACCTTCAAATAAAGCAAGTTCTTCTCTGTAGTCGCTAATCATTAAGCGTTTGCAGGCTGCTGCCTGAAATGTACGGTAGTTGAGAGAAGAAATCCCCTGCGCGTTTATGTTAAACAATATTTTAGAATTGTTTATAGCTTTTGCCATATCCTGTTCATTATCAATAAATCCTCTGTAGCAAAGGTCTATAAGCTCCGGATATTGAGCTCTTTCCCTTGCGTCACGGTAATGTCTGTCGATTGCGTACCACGCAATATTAAGCTGCGGAAGCTTGGTAATTAATTCTTCAAAAAAACTGAGTCTGTAATCAGTATCAAGTCTGCCCGCAAACATAATATCAAATTCCGGTTCAATGCCAAAATCCTGATAGACATCGAAATTAACAAAATGAGGAAGATAGTTTATGTTTTTGAAGTTTTCGTATCCGGTAAGTATTTTATCCCAGTAAAAAGTGTAGTTGTCATCTGCTTCAAGAAAAGGCAGATATTTTTCCCATTCAGGACCGGATGTTTTGCTTCTTAAATCATCAGAAAAATAGTTTATAGAAGGCACATCAAGGTTATTATCGACTTTAATCTTTAAACCGGAGTAATCATAGCCTGCTATGTATTCAAATTTTCGACGAAGAGTCTGTTTAAGATTTTTATCAAAGAGTTCATCATAGACAATTACATTGCAGTCATTTTGCCTGAAGCCGTCAATGATACTGCTCATTGTAAGCCTGCCCCCGATGCTTTCGGGAAGAATTGCTAAAATCTTTCTCTTTCTCATCTTAGTATTATTTTAACATTTTTGAGTAAGCTTTACAAGGTGAAATGCTTTATGTATACTAGAGGGGTGAAAAGTAAGCGTCTGTAGCTCAGTAGGATAGAGCGGAGGTTTCCTAAACCTTGTCTGCCGTGGGTTCGACTCCCTCCAGGCGCATTAAAAACAAGGAGGGCATTTGCCCTCCTTGTTTTTAATATTTTGTGATGGAAGCTTGGTGAACCCATATAAAGCAGAGCTTTGTCAGTAGGTTCGGCGCGAGTGAGCTGAGGGCGAAGTTCTGCCGGCAAAATGTCTGTGATATTATTGGCGGCAGACGTAGACCCGTTAGGCGCGAACGAGCAAGACACTCCCTCCAGGCGCAAATTATTTAAAACATGCCTGAACATCAGTTGTATGAAGTAGTTAAGAAGTCTGAGAATAATATGTTACAAAAGATTCATAACAGAATTATACATATCTTGAGCAGTCTTCAGGATTGAATAACTTCTTTGTGTGCCGTTTCCTTCTTCCATTAATTCTAACACATCCGCAGGGACAGTCCTTTCCAGCTTGTTGCTGCTGCTTAAAACGTGGTTATTCAATATATATCTTAATTCATTCGGGGATGGGTTAGTTATTTCTCCAATGCCTGTACTTATAATTTTATTAACTTTCATTTTTTCTCCTTAGTTCTTACAAGCATACTATTAAAATACAATGCTTGCAAGTCTATATATTGCAAATGCTGCTAACCAGGCTATTGAACACTGCATAAGGACAACCATTACAGCATATCTTCTTCCGAGTTCACGCCGAACTGTTGCAATCGCTGCAACACACGGTGTATATAGTAGGCAGAAAACCATAAATACAAATGCTGTAATCGGTGTGAACATTTCTGAAATATTACCCGCAAGCACGCTAAGTGTGCTTACAACGCTTTCTTTGGCCATAAATCCTGTGATAAATGCGGTTGAAATTCTCCAATCATTAAGCCCAAGCGGTTGGAATATAGGTGTTAATAAACTTCCTAGCATTGCAAGCAGGCTGTCTGCAGAATTTGTTACAAGATTTAGCCGCATATCAAATGTTTGCAAAAACCAGATAACAATTGTTGCCCAGAAAATTATAGTAAATGCGCGTGTTATAAAATCTTTTGCTTTTGTGTAAATAAGTCTGTATACATTGCCTGCATCAGGCATTCTATAGTTAGGAAGTTCCATTACAAAAGGTACTGCCTCACCCTTAAACACAAAATATTTTAGAATAAATGCCATAATAACCCCAATAAACATCCCGATTAAATACATACATAGGATTACAATAACCTGATTTTCTTTAAAAAATGCTGCTGTAAAAAGGGCGTAAATAGGTAATTTTGCTGAACAGCTCATAAACGGGGTAAGAAGGATTGTCATTTTTCTATCGCGTTCAGACGGCAGAGTTCTGGAGGCCATAATTGCAGGTACAGAACATCCAAAACCTATTATCATAGGTACAAAGCTTCTTCCGGATAAACCTGCTTTTCTTAAGATTTTATCCATAACAAAAGCGACTCTTGCCATGTAACCGCTGTCTTCCAGAATAGACAGGAAAAAGAATAATACAACAATTACAGGCAAAAAGCTCATAACACTTCCAACTCCGGCAAAGATACCATCAATTATCAGCGAGTGTACAACAGGGTTTAGGCCGTAAGCTGTAAGTGCAGAATCCGTAAAACTTGTGAGCTTATCAATACCGGCATTCATAATATTGGAAAGTGTACTCCCGATAGGGCCGAAAGTCAGGTAAAATATTATACCTAGAATAAATAGAAATGCAGGAATTGCAGTATATTTCCCTGTTAAGATTTTGTCTGCATTGACAGAAAGCTTATGACCGATTGATTCTTCCGGCTTAGACACAAATTCTGAGCAGAGTTTTTCAATAAAACCAAACCGCATATCCGCAAGTGCTTCTTCACTGTCCATACCAGTTTCTTCTTCTAATTCTTTAATGATATGATTACAGGTTTTTATTTCATTTTCGTCAAGTCCGAGTGATTGTACAATTATTGCATCTTTTTCTGCAAGTTTTGTTGCTGCAAAACGTACAGGAATTCTTGCAGAATTTGCGTGGTCTTCTATTAAGTGAATAATTGAGTGAATACATCTGTGAACTGCTTCTTCACAAAAATCCACTCTTTCAGGTAATTCGCAGAATTTTGCAACATTAAGAGCATGTTCAACAAGTTCTTCAATACCCTGATTTTTTGCGGCAGAAATCGGGATTACAGGTACTCCAAGCTCTGCTTCCAAACCGTTTATATCTATGCTTCCTCCGCTTTCTGCAACTTCATCCATCATGTTTAAAGCAATTACCATAGGTATATTCAGTTCCAGAAGCTGCATTGTCAAAAATAAGTTTCTTTCAATATTTGCTGCATCAACAATATTTATTATTCCATCCGGTTTTTCGTGAAGTATAAAATCTCTTGTTACAATTTCTTCACTACTGTATGGAGAGAGTGAATAAATCCCGGGAAGATCTGTTATTGTTACATTTTGATTTCCTTTTAAAATTCCATCTTTTTTGTCTACGGTTACCCCCGGAAAATTTCCTACATGCTGGTTAGAACCGGTAAGCTTGTTGAAAAGAGTTGTTTTGCCTGAATTCTGATTGCCTGCAAGTGCAAAGAGGAGTTTTGTTTTAGGGGGTGTATTTTTCTTACGTATTGTTTGTTCACCCTTTCTTGAATGGTCAATTTTTTTGAACTCTTTGTTTCTGCGCGGACAGTTATGAGCTTCGTGAATGTCTTCTATAACAATTTTTGAAGCCTCGGATTTTCGGATTGTAAGTTCATAACCTCTAACTCTTATTTCAAGCGGATCGCCCATAGGGGCAGTCTTGATGAGTTTAACTTCTACTCCCGGGGTAAGTCCCATATTCAGAATATGACTTCTTAATGCTTTATCTTCACATTCAATTGAAACTATGTATCCTTCTTTGCCTGCTTCTAAACTGTCAAGATTGGTTCTGGTTTCTATCATTTTATCCTCTTAATTGCTCTAAGTGCATTCAATATTGCAATAAGCGCTACTCCTACATCTGCAAATACTGCTCCCCACATTGTGATAAATCCAAATCCGCCGAGGATTAAGAATAGTACTTTCACGCCTAATGCAAAAGCAATGTTTTCTTTAACAATATTCATTGTTCTTTTAGAAATTTTTATTGCAGTTACAACTTTGGACGGTTTATCATCCATTATTACAACATCTGCTGCTTCAATAGCCGCGTCAGAACCGAGGCCGCCCATTGCAATTCCTATGTCAGCTCTGGTCAAAACCGGCGCATCATTAATGCCGTCACCTGCAAATATAACACTTCCGCTTGAATTTGTAATTAGCTCTTCTAACTTATTTACCTTATCTTCCGGTAAAAGTTCTGCATAAACTTTGTCAAGACCAAGTGTCTGCTGTACAGAAACAGCCGTTTTGTACGTGTCGCCGCTTAACATCTCTGTAGTAATGCCCATTTTCTTAAGGGCTGAAACTGCAAAAGGAGCATCTTCTTTAATTTCATCAGAAATTACAATATAACCAGCAAATTCTCCGTCAATAGATACGTAAACAACAGTACCGTCTTTGTTAACCGGTTTTGTGCCGGCAAATCTGGCATTACCGGCAAGAATCTTTTTACCGTCAATCACAGCTTCAACGCCGCTGCCTGCAATCTCTCTTATGTTGTTTTGCGGAGGAATTTCTTTTCCGTATTCTTTTTTTATTGCAGCTGCAATAGGATGTGAAGACGCACTTTCTGCAAATGCGGCAAATTTTAATAAATTCGGATTTTCAGAAACTATTTCGGTGACTTTGAAAACTCCTTTTGTAAGAGTTCCTGTCTTGTCAAAAACAACAACAGATGGCTTTGAAAGAGTTTCTATATAGCTGCTTCCTTTGATAAGTATTCCTTCTTTTGAAGCTCCTCCGATACCTGCAAAAAAGCTTAGAGGAACTGAAATTACAAGTGCACACGGGCATGAAATTACAAGAAATGTTAACGCTCTCTGAAACCATGCGGTAAACCCTGTATGCATTATAAGAGGAGGCACAAAGGCAATTATAACAGCCATAACAACAACAGCAGGAGTATAGTATTTTGCAAACTTTGTAATAAAGTTTTCCGCCTTTGCTTTTTTCGATGATGCATGCTCAACAAGTTCCAGTATTCTGGAAACGGTCGATTCTCCAAATTCTTTTGTAACCTTGATTTGTAATACTCCGTCAAGATTAATACATCCGCTTATTACATTATCTCCTGATTTAACTCTTACCGGAACAGATTCACCCGTTAATGCAGAACAGTCAACAGAGGCTTCTCCTTCTATTACAACACCGTCAAGCGGAATTTTTTCTCCAGTTTTAACTGCAATAATATCCCCGATTTTAACGCTCTTTGGAGAAACTTTTTCTCCGTTAAGATTTGCATAATCAGGTCTGATATCCATAAGCTTTGTAATTGAATGCCGCGATTTTTCAACTGCTCTGTGCTGAAAATATTCTCCTATCTGGTATAAAATCATTACCATAACAGCTTCCGGATATTCCTTTATACAAATAGCCCCAATTGTAGCAAGCCCCATTAAGAAGTTTTCATCAAAAATTTGTCCCTTAATAATATTTCTAAGTGCCTTAAAAAGAACATCCCCGCCTGCAAGCAGATAAGAAACAAGAAATAATGGTTTAAACCAGAAGCCGCAAGCAAATAAAATAAGTGCTGCCGCAATTCTCGGGATAACATAGCTGTTTTCATGGTGATGTTCGTGTTCGCACATATAATTACCTCTTTTTATATCTATATTATAGTTGAGCAACTATTCAACTGTCAAGCGTCAGGTAAACAATTCTTTACAATGGTTTGACATGTGAGCAAATATTCAACTATTATATGATTATGCAAAATGTTGATAATGATACAATATACGAGCTTTCAGATTTTTTTAAGATAATTGGAGATGTGACCAGAATAAAGCTGCTTATTGCGCTTGAGGCAAAAGAAATGTGTGTGGGAGAACTTGCAGCTGCGCTAAATATGACCAAATCTGCTGTATCACATCAACTTAAGGCTCTCAGAAGTGCAAAACTGGTTAGGACTGAAAAACGCGGTAAAAATGTTTTTTATGCACTAAGTGATGAGCATGTAAGAACTGTTTTAGAAATGGCGCTGGAGCATGTTAGTGAATAACGGATTTTGTAATATTGCCTGACAAGGGATTATATTTTTTTTGTGCAAGATTTATTATATGGTAGACTAAGGGTAGAGCTGTAATCCAGCCTTCTGTCCAATACATAAAAGGAGAGAGTCTATGAACAGAAATATTATCATTATTCTACTTATTTTTCTTGTACCGCTCGTAGCTTACTTTGGGCTTTCACGCGACAAATTAACAACGCCGCCTTCGTTTGCTTCATCAGGGCCTGAGGTAATTAAATTCGCCTCACCTATGTGCTACGAGTGTCAGGAATTGGAAAAGGTTTTTGAAGAAGTTTTTCCTAAATACAATAAAGACATTACATTGAAGCAGATTAATGTTACTCAAAAGGACAATGAAACAAAGACGCTGATTAAAACTTATGAAGTCAAGCTTGTTCCTACAACAGTGTTTAAGGATGCAAATGGTAAAACTTTAAGACGCATTGAAGGAACAATGCAGCCGCAGGTATTAGAAAATTATTTGAAAGAGTTAATAAATGGATAATTTAGTACAGATATTTTCGTCCGGTTCAACAGGAATCGGGGTTTGGATGCTGATGTTTGCAGCATCCTTTGCCGGAGGGGTGCTTGCGTCAATTTCGCCGTGTTCGCTTGCGATGCTGCCGCTTATAATTGGTTATGTCGGCGGGTACTCGAAAGAAACTCCGCTTAGAACATTTATACAGCTATGCTGTTTTATTTTTGGTACGGCAATAGTATTTTCTATTATCGGTATTATATGTGCAGTTACAGGAAGTGTTTTTGCATCTACGCTAGGCGGATATTTTACCTTGATTATGGCGTCTTTGCTTCTTGTAATGGGACTTAAGCTTACGGATGTTTTAGAGTTTGATATGCCGGTTATAATTAAAGCTATGCCTGTAAATAACACTAACTCGTTATTCCTTTACCCTGTGCTTCTGGGGATTGCTTTTGCACTTGCCGGAACTCCCTGCTCAACGCCTATTCTAGCGGGTATAATGGCTTTTGCAGCTATGGGAAAAAATCTGGCAGCAGCGGTTTTGATGCTGTTTTTATTTGCTGTTGGTCAGGGGTTAATATTGATTATTGCAGGGCTGTTTACTTCCGGTGTAAAAAATCTCAAGAATTTTGCCGGCATGTCTGCCGTATTACTGAAAGTAAGCGGTGTTTTGCTTATACTGGTTGCGTTGTACCTGTATTATAAAACATTTGCACCTCTAATTTAAGAGTCTGCGTTCTATAATTTCAGCCGCTGTTTTAATACAGTTTTCGCAAGGGCGTTCATTATAATACTGTTCAGTTCGTTTAGAAGGAGCCGGTGTATCTGCTCCTTCCGGAAGTCCTAGAAGGTCACGGCATATAATAGATCCGCATTCGGATTTAAATTCGTTTCCTAAATCTTGAACAAGTGAATAGTGATTTCCTTTAATATCGTCATTATTAGGTGTAGTATATCCTTTCAAGAGGCCTGCAACCATAAACATAGAACTCACTGCTCCGCAAACTTCTCTCAGACGCCCCATGCCGCCGCCAAAAGAGGAGGAGAGCTTTAGCGAGGTTTCTTTGTCAAAACCTATAATATCTGAAAAAGCCAGAAGAACTGACTGTGCACAATTGTAACCATCTTTAAAATATTCACAAGCTTTCTTAGAATAAATTCCCATAACAATATTTTAGCATAAATGAACATTTTAAATGTTACAATCGTTTATAAATATAGATTAGTATAACGACGGGATGAAGCCCGCCAGAATTGTATAAAAAAGGAGAGTAAATTATGTCAGATGAAATTAAAATTGAAGAAGAAAAAAATGTAATTGTTTTTGCCATAGCAAAGGATTTAGAAAATTTTTAGTTGTAGCAGCGGGAACTTTTGTAGGTGTGTATTTAGCTTTAAGCTTATTTGCAGCAATACATAAACCTCCAATGCCTGTACCTATGCCTATGCCAGCACCTTGTCCTTGTCAGCAGATGATGTTTAGGCCGGATTTTGGACCTCAGCACTTCTATAGGGGGCACAGAGGTGATTTCCATAAGAAAATGATGAAACATAGAATGGAAAACAATGCTCCTAGACCTGTTCAAGAAGTAGATGATTAATTTCAAAATAAGGAACCTTTTAACGGTTCCTTATTTTTTCCAGTACCCTTTTGAAAAATCCTGTCTTTTCTTCTGTTTGCAGATATGCACATCCGGGGTCTATAAGGTATATTTTACCGTCTGACGCCCTGCCGAATTGTTTTTGCTTTATTTCTGCGTGCGGGGCATCAGGCTCTGCGAAATCTTTTAGATAATCTCTCATTGAGTAGCCTTTTGACTGAATATACTGAATTAGTTTGACGATTTCAGCATCTTCCAAATTATCCTGTCTGACTTTTTCTTCAAGGTAATAATAGAGGCGGTCATTCGGGCTTATTTTTCCGCTTTTTATTACAGGCAGGTCAAAATCTGCCGGTTTCCGTCCATAGGGAAAGTGTTCTCCTTCTGTGATTTTTAGCACGAGTCCATCCTCCGTTTCAAAGGCAAATGCAAAGGCTCCGAAGCCAATTAAAGCCTTTACTGCAGTACTGCCAATTTCTTTATTATATTTAAGAGCTTCGCTTATACGTCTTATTTCTTCCTCTGAATGTAAGTGAGTGTAGAACCGTTCTTTTGCAAATACATCTTTCGGATTTTCCATGTTTTTAAAAATTTTAAGAACAGGCAGCGGAGTTTTGTATATAACAGCCTTTAGTTTCCCCTTTTCATTTGTTATGACTTTGCTTATATAGCTGCTGATAAATTCATCATATTGGGGTGTTAAAATTCGGCTGCTCTTGAATTGTGGCATTAGATGGGCTTGTTTATAAATCGTCGGATTTTGTATTCTCATATTGATATAAATTCTGTAAATATAATTTTTGCTATTATTTGTGTTTAGGCTTGATATTTAAAAATGTTTATGCGAGAATAAATCTTGTCATTTATGGCAAGGTAGCTCCCGAGTGAGTGGAACGAACGTAGTATAGAATACGTGAGAGCGCACGGCTCATACCCGTGAGTGCCAAAAGCCAAATTGACAATTAAATAGAAAAAAAGCATGGCTGGGTAGCTCAGTTGGTTAGAGCGTTCGGCTCATACCCGAAAGGTTCGAGAGTTCGAATCTCTCCCCAGCTATTTTTTTATCAGCGGGTAATTAGCGGGCAATTTGAAAAATAAAACAAATACGCAGTACCCCGAAACTAAAACGAAACCCCTTGAAACTTTTATTTTTTACTGTAATTGTTTAGTATGTTTATTGCTTGTTGCTTTCTTTCAGGCACAGGGTGTGCATATCTTTGAGTAGTTGTAATATTAGAATGACCTAATAGTTCTTGAACAACAATTAAGTCTATGCCTTTTTCAACAAGCCTTGTTGCTACAGTATGTCTTAAATCATGAAATCTAAAGTTTTGAATATTGGCTAATTCCATGACCTTATGAAAAGACTTTTTTAAGTCTAAATACGGTTTATTTGTTTTAGGATTGATAAATACATACTCTGATACTTTATCTATACTATCAAACACTTCTCTTAAAACCTCTGATATAGGTACTTTACGAGCTTTACCTGATTTTGTATCTAATAGTTCTATAAAACCATAATCAAAATCTATATTACTCCATTTAAGGTTAAGTATTTCTCCCCTACGCATACCAGTTTGTAATGCAGTTATAACGATAGGTTTTAAAAATACGTACGGCTTAACTATTTTCTTTTTCCTTGTATGGCGGTCTGTAACCTCATGCTCATATTCTATTGCTTTAAATAGTCTTTGTTCTTCATCAACTGTTAAAAATCTGATTTTGTGGTTATCTTCTCTTAATTTAGCTGTCTTTTGCAGAGGGTTAGTTCTGATAATTTCATTATCAATGCCAAGATTAAACATTTTGCTCAATATTTCAAGATACCTGTTAATTGATGAGTTTTTTAGATTCCGTTCAGTTTTAAGATACTGCTTAAAATCTTCTATTCTTTTTGGTGTAATTTTCTGAACAACTGCATTTGTTCCAAAATAGTTAAGAATGATATTTAAAGAATAATTGTCGTGTTTATAACTTTTTTTATTATTCTTTGCATAACTGACATATAAGTCTTTTAGTCTGTTGAGAGATACATTTTTTTCTTCCTTTGGAATTAAGCCGTTTTGCTGTTGCATTGATTTGAATTTTATAGCAGTTTCGATTTTTTCTGCGGATTTCTTGTCAGTAGCACCATGGCATACGCCATGGTACCTTTGACCCTTTATCATAAATTGATAATACCACTTCCCTTTTTCCATTCTAACCGTCATACTCTATTCCCTCCATTGCTTGTTCTTCCTTAATCCATTGTTCAAATCTGTCATAAAAGACATATTGTGTGCCACCTATCTTAAAAAAGATTTTGGCAGGTAGATTTCCCCGTCTTTTCCAAGTTTTAACTGTATTTGGATTTGCATTTAATCTTGAGCAAAATTCCTTAAACGTTATCATGTGTGTCATAATTTTTCTCCTTTATTTTTAACTACTGTATTTATTTAAAATAATTTAAGTAAATAGTAATGAAATGTAAGGTATAGTTACATTTCAGAAAATTATTTACTATTATTTGTCTGTATTATTAGGTTTTTCGGCAAATTGTGCGTTAAAATCACCAGTAACTTCATAATAAAATGGCTTTCCATTAACGGTATCAGTTATATCTAATATTGTTGAACTTGCCTGATGTCCACCAGAATAAGCACAAGTTTTTCTAGCAACGAAATATTCGCATGCTTTCAAGTCATAACCTATTGTTTTGGGATTTAATGCCAACTGATGCATTCCAGATTGAACACAAAATGTATTAAAAATGTTAACACACTCTTGTGTATCAAAAGTAAGATGTATCCTGCCATTAACTAATGTAAGTTTGTAATGCTTATTTTCTTTAATATTACCTTTTACTGCTAGTGTTGAGAAACATTCTATAAAATGTTCAATACGTGATTTTGCTTTCTCTATAAGATTTTTATACCAATCACAGTATTCTTTTAATAATTCCACTTGATTTGGTAAAGTGTAATCGGCTATATGTTCAAGTAACTTTAAACCTGCATAAGCGATTGCTACATTATTACTTTCTCGGTCTTTATTTGGAAAGATATCGAAGGATAGAATAAAATCTTCTGCCCCCTCAATTAGTTTTAATACCTTTTCCCAAGAAAATTTCTGAACTTCACATAAAATTTTTGAACGCCTTATATCGTTCGTAAAATTTTTCGATATGTATTTAGTTACGATACCATTTTCAGGAAAGTATAGTGGTAATAAACGATTAAGGATTTTTTCTTTAATCTGTGGCATATAATTTGATGAATACATAGCAGTTGAATTTATCGGTTGTAGGTTAAAATCTTTGCCGTTGTACATTTTTTCTCGTATGCCCGCTTCATAGAAATGTACTACGTTGTTTTCAAACTGAAAACTCTGTGCTTTAAAGCAATCATAATCATTTACGCATATCATTGTACTGTTTAAACAATGACATTTTTCAGCAATAGCTTTATCGGTACTGTTACCTGTTGACATTAACCTTTTGCTATATCCAAAAATATTAGTTACAACACCTTGAATTAAACTTTTGCCTTGTTTTGTTGCACCTTGTAAATATACAACAGGAAAGCCTGTTCGTTCTTCCCATATTTCTTCAAGGAAGATACAAAACACGGAAGCTCCCAAGCATAAAAATGGCTCAATTTTACCTTTGTATATTTTTTCGATTTGAGTCAATAAGCTATGGAGCTCTTTTTTAACGTCATAATCGCCAAGATAGATTTCAGCTAACATTGCGAGTTTTTCTTTGTTTAATGTTATATAAAAATCTCCTAAATCTATCTCATCATATTCGTTTGCAGGAATTATCTTGCCGTCAACCATATACCCATTTTTATACAGGCGACCAGTTAAGTTCTTATAATTTACACGACCTTGATTAACAAATGATAAAACTGTCTTTTGTTCTTTATGGTTGATTTCTTCCATTAACAAAAGAAATGTTGTATCATCAAGTCTGCATAGAATATTATTGTTTGACTTATGAATCGCTTGAATAAATTCTTTATGAGAGGATTTTGCTTTATTATCAAGAATGACTGGTTCAGATAATTTGCCGTTTTCTGTTTTAAATATTATTTGTATGCTTGCAGTTGACGGCTCTACAGTTTTGTTGTTAAAGATTTTATGATACGGTTTTATCTTGTATGGTACAGAGTTTAGTATTTTGCTGAAATTTATGCTTGCACCGTCTTTAAAATTTAGAGTATAAGCAAATTTTTGAGTGTCTATGTCAAATATTTTATGATGTATTTCTGGGACCTTGACATCTTTAGGTAATTTTTTGGTAAAAGGATTCCCAAAAAGAGCCTTTTGCCTTATTTCATCAAAGAGTGTCGGTAAGTATTCCGTTTCAAAATCCTTTTTAACAAGCTCAATAGGACTTGAAACGGTACTTATCGTTGCTTGTTGTTCGTTCTTTTTCTTTTCTTCTGTCATAATATACCTCCTTTATTGTTTATAATGCTGACAGTTCTTACATCCTTGAAAATCATTGGCGATAGTTTTGCAAGTTATACTATACTTTTTTGCATTCTGAAATTTATCCCACGTTTTTTGGGGGTCATATTCAGAGTGCGGTTTGCTGTAAAAGTCAAAAAGTTCAAAGCCGTTTTTTAAGCTTGAAAGTATAATTGCAAACCTAAACCATGAGTTTTCATCAAGTGTTTGTGCTTCATTTACTGCTTTTTGAACAAATAAACAGTTGTCATAAAGCCTTTTGAAATCACCCTCGATAACAACTTTTTCTTTGTGGGAGTTCTCTTGCTTTGATTTATACTGTTTTTGTTCAGTTTGCTTAGATAAAAAAGCCACCCATTGAGGTGGAAGCTCTGGAATTTCTTTTATATCTTCAAATGTGTAGCTCTTTGCAAATCGGTAACTGCTTTTATCTGTATAAACACCGCCACAGACACAATAATGATTTGTTTGTATGTCTATACAGTTGCCAATTTTTCTCTTAAATTGCCTGTTTTTAGGTAACTTAAAATACATGTGAGTACCGTTTGATTGAGTATAAACGAGCACAGTTTTAGGTAGCATTCCTAATTTATTAACCAGTTCTTGTAAGACTTTAAAACCTTGTTTGTCTTTTTCTGGTTTGTTATCCGTATCAATTATTAAGATATTGCTTGCTTTACAATATATTGCAGGTCTGCCTTGTGGGTATTCTTGCCACATTTTTCTGATTTCATCAGGGTTGTTACTTGCTCTTGTGCTCCAACTAAAGCCTTTGTAAGGTATTTTATTCGGATTTACTGGAAATACAAAAAATCCCTTTTCGGCATAAAAAAGAGCCAGTTTCAAGTAATAATCTGACTCAAGTATTGGATTGTTCTTAATGTTAATGTTTTCTACGATAGCATGAGGTGCTATCTCTCGTGTAGTAGTCATTTTGACCTCACTTTCTTTTTTTATTTTTTATGATTATAAAATCCTAAAAATTCAATGTACATAATGGTTTGAGCCGTTTTCAATATTATTAAGTTGTCAATGTACATCGTCAGAAAAAATCTGACGATAATTAGATACCTTCCTTTTTTCTCTCTGAATTTTTTGGACAAATCTTCGTGAAAACATAAGATATAACTGCATTTGAAGTTTTTATGTTTTTATTTGTTCAAAAATAAGCATACAAATTTAACAACCAATTTGTAATTTAAGGTTGTTTTTGTAATAATTTAGATATGAATAAGGAAAAATCAGTATCAATATGTCCTAAATGTCAAAAAGTAGACAAAGTTATCAAACACGGACAAAGAAACAACATTCAAAGATACAAGTGTAAGCGTTGCAACCATGTTTTTTCTGAAAAAAGAAAGAGAGTAAAATATACTGCAAATGAAAAAGTTTTACTTGCCTTACTTGTTAGCCTTATAAATTCCGAAAGGGGTAATCTTGCTAAAACAGCAATTAAAAATGTTTCAGATGTTTTACAAAACATTGAAAATTATAAACTCATAGAAAAACAATCAAGAAAAAATGATTTAATCTTTTGCTATAATCCACGTATATTAGTTTGTGATAACGGTAATGGCAATATAGTAATATTTAGAATACCAGATAGAGAAAAATCCTCTAATCAAATTAAAATTATAGATGATGAATACAGTAGAATGTAACTCTGATTTCAGAATAAATCCTAGTAAACTTTCTTTATTAATTTAATTATTTATATTAAAAGACTATAAAAGTTTAACTACGATTAACGCAGTAACCTCTCGTTAATTCCTGTGATAATATAGGGTTTTGATAATAATCAAAACCCTACAAAGTTTTAAAATCCGTTTATTACGTTTAATGCGTTGTTCTTAATAGATTGCATTTCGTATCCTGCGTTATTAATGGAGTTTATTGTATTGAAAATCTTATTAGGTGTTATGGCTTTCTTTTTTTTGTTTTCTTCTGCTTGAGCTTTTTTGTACATCTCACAAATGTAGTTATATGCAGCTTGTGCATCTGAATCTGGAACGATATAAGTTAATTCTTGGTTGATATCTTCCGATTTAATCACTTTATCTTTCTTGTCATACACGATTATTTTTTGAACTCCGGTCAAGTTATTAGCACAGTCTGATTTCATTAACATTTTGCGGTAACCGTTTTGAGTTGTACTCTTTACCCAGTATAGGTATTGAGCGTCTTGGCTTGTTATAGTAGATGTATCAATATAAATAGTTTTATCTTTATTTTGAATTTCTTGCCAACTTGCTGAGAATGCAGGCAAAATAGCAATGGATAGTAATAGAATAATTAAAATCTTTTTCATAATTGCACTCCTTTTTAGTTCATAAAATCATCAATATCTTGATTTTGTTGCTGAGTTTGTAACGGTTTTGCTTGTGGTATAACAACATTATTTTGTTTTGAAACTTGTTGTATTTGTTTCTGAGGTTGTGAAACAGATTGTTGTTGAGTTTGAACTGGCTGTTGTATAGGTTTAGAAGCCTGTTCTTTTTCTTGGTTTTCTTTTACAAAGCGATTATAATCTTCTTCATCTGTATTAATAACATCGCCTTTTTGTTCAATGACATTTTCCTCTGCACTCTCTGTTTTTGATGTATCAAAGAACGTGTTTTTTATGCCGTCTATTGCAACAAAGATAGCTAAAATTATAAAAACTGCAATTATGCATAGAGCAATAAATCCTTCTGCTTGCTGTTTAAGTTTTTTATTTTCTTGGATATTTCTATCTAACTGTTTCTTTTCGCTTTCACTAATAAGCCATTCTCCACAGCGAGGACACTTGTTAGCATAATCAGATATTATTGCTCTGCAATATGGACATCTTCTTTCAAAAAACATTCCCATAGATTTCTCCTTATTAGTTCTTGTTGTAGCCAAAAACTCTACTTCCGAGAGTTTCTTTCCACCATGATTCACGATTTAAGACAATTTTGTCATCAATTTTTGCATTGTAGTTTTCTAAAATTGAATATTGAAAGTATTTTTGAATATATTCAAAGCCTTTTCTTTGAACAAGTTCAAGTAAACCGACATTACCGCCATGTCCGTTAATAACATAGTTACCCCACCTTGCAAGCAACATTCCGTTATCACTTGTTGCTGACCCTACATACAATTTGCCGTTATTAGTATCTGTAATCAAGTAAACTGCTTTTTGGTTCTGTAACGCAGCAACCCAGTCTTTTTTATGGGTGTTAATGATAGTATGTAATTGCCAATAGGACAATCTTACTTTGTCATAGCCAGGAAAATCTTCTCCGTTAAAAACATCAGGTAAAATTTGATTAATAACGAATTTACCCTGTATTCGTTCATAGTTACAACATTGTGCTTGATGGTCTTTATGATAGGTTACTATTATTCTGCCAAAATATGGCTTAAATTCCTCAATTTCATCACCCTCATAATTTATACCATTTTTAACATTAAATTCTTTTGTAACTCGTTTAACTGTTGTAAGGAGCCACCTATCACTTGCAATTTTTAGCAGACATACTGCAATATCGCCTATACTAAAATTACGAACTTCTGTTCGCCAAAACAACCATTCATTATTAACTTTATCAGGATTTACTTTATAAATATCCATAGGGTCATCATAACCGTTGTATTGATGAAAACGTACTTTTACCCTGCTACTATATTTATTTAACTGTAAAATGTCTTCCAACAGAATTTCATTCATGCTTGTCCTTTATATAACTTTAAGATAGGAATTTATTGCAAAATTCCACGTTATTTGTTCATTAGTTTACATCAAAATCGGAATTAGTGCAAGTTTGATAACTTTAGCATGTGTTTATTAAATTCTTGACGTTAGGTAACATGAATAAAGGAATTTGCAATGGAACAAAACTTAAAGAAAAGGCTAGGAAAACGCATACAGGAGTTAAGGCTCAAAAATGGTCTTAAACAGGCTACGCTTGCAGAAAAAGTTAATCTTGCTCATAAATCACAAAGTTGTATTGAAACAGGCAAAAATTACCCATCTGCTGAAGTAGTAGAAAGATATGCAAACGCATTGAATGTTGATGTTTCCGAAATTCTTGATATTGAACATATTAAATCTTCACAAGAACTCATAAAAGAAATAAATGTATTGCTCAGTAATGCTAACGAAAGAGAGATTATTACCGCATACCGTATCTTAAGATGTCTTTTTCGCTAATTTGAATGATACATAATTATATTTTGTATCATTCACTATTTTAACCCCTTGTATTATCCTGATTATACTTGAATACAATCCTCAAAGGCTTTTAAAATAAGGGTGTACATTGAATAATACTTAATTTATAATCTAAATATAAAGAGTATTATAGAATTTGAGGTGTATTTCATGGAATTTGTTCAACCAATTAGAGATTTGAAGAAAATTGAAACTATCAAAAAATTGCTCAAACAACAGAGTTTGAGAGATTATTGCCTGTTTGTAATCGGTATCAATTCAGGTTTAAGAATTAGTGATTTGCTAAAACTCACTATATCAGATGTTCTTGACGGCAACAAACTTAAAGACCGTATAAGGCTACGAGAAAAGAAAACAAACAAATTTAAAGATTTTCCATTATCGGATAAATCAAAATCAGCATTGAAAGAATATCTGAAAACAAGAGAATATAAAGAAAACGAGCCTTTGTTCATATCAAGAAAGAACAAAGGTTTTTTATTGCGGCAACAAGCATACAAAATTATAAATAATGTTGCTCATGAAGTTGGTATCAAAGAAAAAATCGGTACACATACCTTGCGTAAAACTTTTGGCTATCACGCATATAAAAATGGCTACGATATAGCAATAATTCAAAAATTGTTCAATCATTCATCAACAAGTGTAACATTAAGATATATCGGAATTACACAAGATAATATTGATGAGGTGTACCTGACGTTAGATTTATAGATGATTATGCTTCTTCGTCATCTTCATTTGTATCTTTTGATAATTTATATTCATTCTTATTAATTTTATTTTCATATCCTGTGATATTTTGCCCAATTGATATAATGCCATCCATGATAGATTGTAATTCATCAGTAGATTTCGCTGTTTTTAATAGCTTTGTAAACTTATCTATAATTTCTAACATCGGATAATCGGGTTTATTAAAACCTTGTATCAATTTACCTGGATTTTCTGCACTTGTTGAGATAATATTAAACAAGAGCCTTTCTTTAAGGTTTTCTTCATCATCTAATTTGCTGACTTCTCTTGATAGTCCTTCATAAGTTTTGCTTATAGCTTCTTTGTGTGCATATTCTTCTATCAAGCGTTTGGATTGATTTACTTTTTTGCTTGAAGTTAGACCAACCCACACTACAGGTGCATAAATAGGAACAATTAACCCTAATAATTGAGGTAAGTATTTTATAACTTCAAGAACATCAAGTTTCATTTTGAACAATAGTAATGAAGCTATTCCGACAGGAATTGCTGATATTACAACTAAAACGATTATTGCTATGTTAAAAGTAGTTTCTGCCTTACCTCTGATTTTTTCTTCAAGTCGTCTCTTTTGGTTATATGCAGAACTCAATCCTGCAGACATAGCACCAGGTAAGAGAGACTGAATTTTTGCTTTTAATTCATTAAAATCATTTTCTTTTAAAGACTTAAAATCGTTAAAATCCTTCTCTTTTGAAGTTTTGAGCTCAATAAAATCTTTTTTTAATTTTTCAAAATTTTCTGCCAGCTTATCATAACAGGCATCTAACTCATCTTTTAAGCCTTCTGTTTCCTCGCCTTCTTCTGTTTTTGTACCAAAAATTTCATTATAAAGCTCTTTGATTTCATTTCTACGTTCTAAAGATTTTGCTTTGAAATTTTGCATGTTACTTGCAATTTCTTTAATATTTTCATGTGTCTCAGAAATCTGTGTTTCTATACTTTCAATTTCAGATATTTTCTGCTCACTTTCATTTACGAAATTTGTACATTTTTCTAATTCTTCGTCGTAATTATTGTTGATATCAGTTATTGTATCGTATATGTTTTCAATTTCTTTTGATTTTTCTTCTATACCTGCCTTAAGAGCATTTACATTTTTAGATATTTCTTGTATAGATTGGCTTAATTCTTCAATAACAGTTGATTTTTGTTGAAGTTCTTTTAATGTTTCTTCGGCTGTATTATATGAATCTATAATTTTATTCTTATATTCACTTGTTTTATTTCTAATACCTTTAATGATAGACTCATCATCTGAAACCTTGTTTTCTGCAATAGTTTTTATTTCTTTTAGTTGTTCTTTAAATTCTTGCATATTTGTAAGCATTGCATTTAATACATCAGTTTGCTTGACAACTTCTGTCCACAACTTTTTTCGTTCATCTTCAAGATAGTCTAATGTAACTGCCATTTTGTTTTCTCCGATTCGATACGCATATATTATTTTAAGCATATAACAAAAATGGCAAAAATGTTAGCTTGTAATTTGTCTAAGATGAATGTAATAAATATGAATTTTATTGCATAAGGCTTAGTTCGGATTGTTCTTTAGAATTTGCCTTTTTAATTAAATTGCTGAGTTTTGTAAGATTATTTTCTTCACCATCTTCTGTTACTGGTTGTTTTATAAAACTTTTAAAGTATGGTAGTGTTTCAATAAGTTGTTTTGCTTGCGTTGTACTGTTTGCTGATATTCTAACTTCAATGTTACCACCTGATACAGTCGGTGTTATAGTTGCTTTATATGTTCTCATAAGATTTTCCTTTCAATAAAAATTAAAATAAACTTAATTGTTTTATTTCTACCACTTCTTTTATAATTTCTCGTTCTGACTGTGTTTTATTCTGTTCAAATTCTTTTAATTGCCAAGAAAAACCGTTGATAAAATACATTGGTGTATAAATTATCTGACTGAATTTATAAGCCAAAGTATCACCTAACATTAGTCTTGCAGGAATGCCATACAATGATAACTGTAAATAAGCCATTTGAAAGCAAAGTTCGTCAATATCAATGGCTTCAACAAATAATTTCTGTTGATAATTGATGTTATGATTTTTCATAGTTTCGGCATAGGCTATGATTATTCCGCCACTACCACAACAAGGCTCTGATAATGTAACTATGTCTTTATTTTCAATATCTTTCTGATTATCAATGAAAGTTATCTCCGCCATTAGTTTACTAACTGAATAAGGTGTAAAGAATTGTCCTGTCTTGACATTGCCTAAATTCAACTGCATATAAACTTGTCCTAAAAAGTCTTGAAACTGAAATTCAAGTGCATTAACTAAAAGAGCAAGCATTTGACTGAACTCATTTGCTTGCTCTTTGTTGTACTTATTGATTATGTCTAAATATTTCTGCTCTATTTCAGGACTTCGGTAGAACGGTTGCATTATTGCATAAGTGCTTAATGCTAAAAAGTCCCTAAAAACATTGTCTGTCCGTCTTGAATGGTCTAAATTTTGCAGTTTCGTAATAAATTCTTTTAAATAATCCATAATTTTATCCTGTTTTTAATTCTCTGATTCCAGAATGACCTGTATTAAACTTTCTTTGATTTTATATATATTTATATTTAATTACCGCTTTCCGTTTAACTACGTTAATTCTGGAATTAGCAAATCTGAAAAAGCCTGCTATTATTGCTATTTCCTTGATTTATAATTTGATTATATTTAAGAAATTTAAGATGTACACCCTCAAATGTTAATAATAGCAATAGTTTTGGAAAATTATTATGCTCATTTTTAACAAAGCCATCAAGTTGGTTATAATCAACTTGTTTCAAAGATAAGTATTTTGTTTCAAAAGATAAGTTTCAATCAATCTTTTATAAATAATACAAGATAATTAACTGTTTTGTAATAATAGTATATATTTCGGACAATTTATTTTAATTATTTGATAAAAATACTATTTATTATTTTATTATCTAAAAAGCGGGTAATTGGCGGGCAATACATATATGATTTTTACGATATGAATAAGTTTCAAATAGGTGGAAAAGTTGCAAAAACAAGCATTTTGGATTAAAAGAAGGCTCTCATACCCGTGAGGTCGAGAGTTCGAATCTCTCCCTTGCTAATAAAAAGGAGATAGATGAAAATCTATCTCTTTTTTATTTGATAAATTTTTATAAACAGTATTTACATAAAGAAATTTTATTGTATGCTTAATCAATAAAATAAATTGTTTTTTTAGTGTTAATTTAGTATTCTATGGAGGAAAAAATGAAAGAGTATAAATCAAAATTCACAAAGATGATGTTTGAAACACTGTTGGGGCTGTGTGCGTCTTGGTTTGTTTATAATCTTGCATGTAAGCTAACTCATAGTTTTTTGTTTGCAGTCATTGGTGCTGCAGCAGTTCTGGCGTTTTTCTTGATAAAAGTCTTTTACACAGATTTTATATCAATAATACTGACTGAGGATAAAAAAATGGTTGTTAAAAGATGCAATAAAGTAATTAATATTTTTGATATTGAACAATATTACTGGTCTGAATATCCAAAAGACTGCAAAACAAAAAATGAAGACGATCAGGATATTTATTACGTATGTAAAGAAACAGGAAAAGAAAATTATATTGATGCGTCAAATCTGAAAGGCGAAGATTACGAACAATTATTAGAAGATTTGGGGGCAAAAAATGAAAATAAACAGGTAATAAAGGTTGAAACGATTAAGAAATAGCAGGAAAGGAGAATAAGATTATGTTGCAGTATATTTTATTAGTAGGCGGTATTTGTTTAGCAGGCTTTTTGTATTCGGCATTTGCAATGCAAATCCACAATGGACATAAAAAGAAATATTTGGAAGAACATCCTGATGCATCAGTTATGATTATCAAGGACTGTCAATGGAATCCGTTAGGATTTAACCATACTGTATCAGTTCTTACAATAAATGGAGAAGCTCCTGTTCAAACTGTTGAAGGTTGGGGAGAAAGAGCATACAATTTATTACCGGGTACAACAATTTTGGAATTACAATATGAGAAAGTAAGGCCGGGTATTATATATAAATCCGTAAGAACAACATATGATCCGCAAAAAATCGAAGTAAATGTCGAACCTAATAAAAGATATACAATCTCTTATGATAAAAACTCAGGGTTTGTTTTTACAGAAGTTACTAAGTAACTCATAATATTTTGCTTAAAGATTACACCAGTAAAATTTTTCAGTATGTTCAAAATAATTAAACATGCTAAAATATTGCTATGAAAAAGCTTGCAATTTTATATTCCGAATATTCGCCTGTTATTGATGCAATTATTTGTCAGCTGGAAGATATTGTTGAAGTTGATTGCTTCACAAATCTGCCGGAAAACTATCAAATTTATGATCTTGTTGTTTCTGTTAATTATAGAGGTGAAGAAAATATTAAGCTGCTTAAGTGCCATCATTCTTTACTTCCTTCTTTCAATAGTGATGAACCTGTAAAGGATGCTTTTCTGGTCGGAGTTAAGGTTACAGGAATAACGGTTTATTTTACAAAACCGGAAAGAATTATTGCGCAGTATCCGCTTTTTATTCCTAATGATGCTCACTTTGAAGATATAGAAAAGCAGCTCTGTTATCTTGAGCAAGTTATTTATCCTATAGTAATAGAAAAATTACTAAAAAATGAAGCTTTTGACCTCAGAAATATTTCAAATTGCGGAGGGTGCAGGGGATGCAGTCATTAAACGTATTAATTATTGCTGATGAGAGTTCAAAAGCACTCAAAGCTGTACTTAAATCAAAATATCTTAATAAATTATTTACGAACTTTGAGGCTTCAGGTGCTGTTGACATCAGATTTAATACTTTTAAAGAACTGGCTCAAAAATGCAAATCTTTAAAAATTGACATTGTTATAGTCGAAGATGAAAAAATGATTTTGCAAGGGATTGCAGATGTCTTGAGGAAAAGTTTTGTAAACTGTATTGCACTTAATTCATTCTGGACACAGCTTATCTTATCAAGTGATTTTGCACGCAAGATGACTGCAAAATACGGGATTGATACACCTGATGTACTCAGCTATCCCGAGGAATTTCCCATAGTGGTTCGAGCAGATGGAGTATTGAGATTTGCAAATTCTTTGGAAGAAGTTATAAAAATAAGACAGGATATTTATGATTATTCTCCAGAAATAGCTAAGTCAATATTTTTGGAAAGATACATAAAAGGTGAAGAATTTTTGCTATATTCCTTTTTTGACGGCAAAAATCTTATAACTTTTTCGCCTCAAGGACTAGATACAAAAACTTATAATGACAAACTTGAATGTATGTTTGTCCAAGAAAACCCAAATTTTATAGGATATATAACATCAAGAGTCATGCTTTCTGATGAAAAACTTTATAATCTTGGGTTCAATCTTGAATTTCCGAGTTTTGATGACGATATAATTTTCGTCCTAATCTCGGCTATTTATCAAAAACTCAATGAATTAAGACTTTGACTCTGATTCCTTTTTAATTGCTTCTCTTGCTTTATTAAAGTCAAGCGTAGCACCGTCTTGTTTTTTTATATTGCCAGCTTCTATGGTTTTATCTTTTGATGTTTTTAAAAAGGCTTTTTCATCCACAGGAAGATTTTTTCGTGTTCTCAGGTTTAATTTTAAAATATTATAATTTAAAATTATCCAATTTTTTAATCTTGTAAAAATTCCTTTTTCAGCAGATTTTTTAACATCTTTTTTATTCTTTGTCTGTTTTGGAGGTTTAGTAACTCCTGCGGTTTGTTTATTTTTTGCCTGGAGTTCTGCAATTATTTCTTCATAGTGCTTTTTCATATTGAGCAGGGCATAATTATATTTTTTTATTAATTTTTCTGTATTGTCTTTTTCAATATATTTAACTATTGTTTTCGTTTTGGGTTTAATTTCACTTTCAGGCTTAATTTCCTTTTTGACTTTTTCTTCTGCGTCTTTTATTTTAGATTCAGCATCAGTCACTCTTTTCAAGGCTGTTTCCAGCTCTTTTTTAATTTTTTTGTTTTTTGCTATTGTAATACCCGCAGCAGCTGTTGAAGCTAAAATTCCTGCACCGAGCAATATCTTTGCAGTGCTGCTCTGGCTTTGTTTTGTAGGGATAACAATTTCTTCTTCAGGCAAAAAGTCAGTTTCAGGTTTATTAATTTCAGACTGTCCGTAGCGTATAGGTGTGATTTGATTGATTTTCATAGGTATTCCTGCATATTATCATCTGGCATTCAAACTAAAACTCCTGACAAAAATAATTTGCTATCAGGAGTTTTAATCTTAATTATTCTTTACAATTAACTCTCTAAAAGTTTGTTGGCAAGTGGAGATTCAACTTTGCCGTTCAGTGTTTTGGAAACTTTTTTAATATTCTGTGCCATTGTTTCCATTTCAGGTGTCCATACGAAGTTATCAAGTACATATTTTTCACCCTTTGAAAAGTCACCTTTCATTTGTACCTGAATAATTTCTTCAAGCATTTTTCTTGCAGTCGGAACCATTTTTTCTATATCTACATTTAAGATTCCTTCTGGTGAAATTTCCATGGCGCCTTCTTTAATAAAATAGTAATTCTGCATTACCGAGCGTACTCTATGAGCCTGTGAGAGCGTTGGCTTAGAAGTCATCATGTTATCTGCTGCATATGTTACTATAATCTGCTTTCTCTGTTCAGGAGTATACATTCCGGCCTCAGTCAGAACATCAAGCATAGCAAGTGAAATCATATCCGCTTTGTTTTCCTCAATAATAGATTTGTATTTGCCTAAACCTTCTGTTCCGGATTTTGGTCCGAGAGAGTGTCCGTTTTCATGCCCTACTGTAAACCAGTGGTCTGCTTCATCGTTATAATACTGATGAAGTTCCGGATTAACAGTAGCAGCCAGTCTTTTTTTCATTTTTTCTCTTGCATCTTCTGAAGTAATCAATCGGATTTGTCTGTGATAAACATTTCTTCTGCCGCCATCCAGTTCCTTAATAGAAAGCTTGTCATCATTCGGAAGATTTTCGGCTAAGGTTATACCCGCTCTAAATTCGCCTACATCACCTGTTACAGCAACTAAATCAGCATCAACCATTGTCTGTTTTGATTCTCTGTCAGGAGAAATATTCTGGATATAATCGTCTTTAAACGGCATATTCTGTGCCATTAGCGGCAAGTAATTTTTTACTCCTAATATCGCATCTGTTCCTTTTTTGTTTATAATTCCTACACGACCGCCAAGAAAGTCTTTTGCCACTGGAATTATTCCGTTTTCATCCAGTAGAGCTTTCAATTCCGGATTTTCTACTACAGTTTCAGTCAACTCATCAGAGTAGTTTTCTCTTGTGATAGTGAATTCAAGCGGTGTATCCTGAAGCGTTGCCCACTTTTTATCAGCATAAGCATCAAGCATAGGATCAGCGGTTCTGAGAGCTTTTGCCTGCAGGATTAAAAATTCGTTGAAATCTGCGTTTGTTGAAGTTTCAGCAGCTTTTTCAAGCTCAGAGGCCATATATGCAAAATCATCTTTAAATTTATCAACATAATCTGTAGCCACAAGCTCATTTCCGACTCTTTCAACAACAGAGCGCTGGTTAAGGATTTTTGCAACATCGTCAACTTTCCCGTCTTTAAGCATTTTTATAAGAATTGCGTGAAATTCGTCTTTCTCTAAATCCTGCGGGTAAACACCTTTGCCAGGGCGTTCAGAAACTCCTTTTATAAGCTCTATCATGTTGCTTTCTCTATCCAGAGAGCAAACGCCCTTCTGTGCATCAAATAGGATTTTTGTTAACTTTGCCTGCTCATTGCCTTTTGCAATCTCGGCTTCAAGGTATTCTTTAAACGGCAGGTTGTTAGGATTGTCAAGCTGCATGTTTACTTTATCCAGAACCACAGCCGCTTTAACAAGGTGTTTTAAAGCTTCTTTGTCGCCTTCTGCAAGCTCAAGATATTCCGGAGCATCAACAGCAAGCATTTTCTTTGTTGTCAGGTAATCTTTATGTGTTCTTTTTTCAAGCTCTTCCATTGAAAGATTTAGTTCATAATCTTTTTTGCCTATATTAACATTGTTAATCATACTCATTTTATCAAGCTCCTTTATTAAATTTTCGGACTTATCTACAGATTTTTGCGGTTCAGGCTCTGTAGATTTTTTCAAACTTTTAAGATTAATACCGGCTATGTTGTTGATTGGATTAATCTCCATAAAATTATCCTCCTAACATTGCCACATTTGTTTTACCGAATTTTGCAGACAAATCGTCAATATGGTGGATTAAATAAACAAACGGCTCTAAGTCTTTTTCGTTCAAATCAACAATTGCCCCCCAATCGGCCCTACCGTGATGAGCAGCAATCATTTTTGCCACACGCTTAAAGCCTGCTGTCATGCAAATTGAAAAGCCGTATTGAGAATGTGAAATCCATTCTTTGCGGAAGTTTTCATCATAGTCAATCAGTCCGGATTCAAGATCTATAGTGTATTCAAATATCTTCCCGATATCATGCAGAAGGCATGCTGCATAAACTTCATCACGGTTTACACGCTGAAAAAATGCATCCATATTTATTTCTGCATACTTCAAGCACTCGAGAGTGTGCACCATTAAGCCGCCTATGTAATTGTGGTGCATAAGTTTTGCTGCAGGCATAACAAGGATTTTATCCTTGTTTGCAGTATAGATTTCAAGAACAAAGTTCTTGAGTTTTTCATCTTTAATTTTATTAATGTATTCTATGAGATTCTCAAACTCTTTTTCCCGTTCTTTTTCATCAAGTCCGGTTTTAGCTTCTTTGATTAATTCAAGTGCTGATACCAGACAATTATTATATTTTTCGTTAAAAGAACCGGCAACAATTCGCAGTAAATTACCGCATCTAAATAACTTTGTATCCATTCTGTTCAGGGCTTCTTCCCATAGAATACAATTCAAAAATTCTCCGGTCTGCGGGTCTTTTAATTGCAGTTTGCCCATTTTGCTTCCGGATTTAGTATCGCCGATTGAAAAAGTAACGACTTCGTAAGTAATATCGGTGCTAAACATTCTTATTCTCCTGATTATTGCTATATTATAGCACAAAAAAAGAATTGAATTAATGTTCAATTCTTCCTCTTTGTGTTTGTTAAAGCCTGATACTATTCATTTGGTTTTTTATCATTTTTATTTTTTGGGTTAGTATCTTCAACGGCTTTGCCAAGCATTCCGCCGGCAACTCCTGTCGTAGCAGCATAAGCAGCCATAACAAGCGGTGCAGCAGCTCCTCCGCTAAGGATAGTGACGGCTCCAAGCCCTAAAAGTGCTCCAATACCAAATCCTTTAGCTGTTTCGTGTGCTTTAAAAGCAACTGAATCAGATTTTGGTTCGGTTTGCGGTTCACTCACCCTTGCATTTCGGCTTCTGTTGATTTTTGAAACAGTACGAGAATGCTCGTAATTTCGGATAGCAGTGATTTTCATAATCAAACCCTCGTTTTTAACACACTCATGCACATTACTACAAATATATTGTTTTGTCAATAGTTTCGTCACGAATATTTACATAAGCCGCTGAAACTAGCCGGAAGGGGAATAAAAAAAATTACAGCTGTGGTTATCATATAGTTGCTATGAATTACAATTATAATGAAGATTATCAATATGACAGCTGCGTTTCGCAGGGTATATGCTCGGTTAATCCGAGAACATCATCACTACAGGAGGTACTGATTTTGTATCTCAAGCTCACTGCATATTATGCACTAAAGCTTTATGAGAACGGCGGGTCGGATGAAAAGGCCAGAAATATTATTATGAATACGATTTCTGTTATGGTTTCTAACTTTGAGTTCTCGGAAAAGGACTTTGAAGCTCTGGCTAACGGGTTTAAGAATATTTTGCCTCCATTGATTAAAAAATATGAATCTCTGGCAAATGTAAAAGATGATATTCCTGAATCACTGAAATCTGTTTTAAAACTTGATGAAAAAGCAGATATCATCAGGTCTATAAAACTCGGCGAGCAGGAGTTCTTAAAAAAAGCAAAGGAAATTTCGGCTGAATCAAGAGATTTATACAAAATTTTGTTTGTTCTGGCTAAGAGTATTTGTATTAACGTGCTGGATTTAGAGAGTTTCGGGGTTGATGCAGAGGACGGTTATCTTTCTATTTTAAAGCTTCTTAATTCCCTGAATGCGGATGAGCAAAATCCTGAAAAAATAAAAGCCTTAATAGAAGAGATGGCAGAGATGGATGATCGTCTTATGAGAACTCTTCAAAAAGCTCGTGAAGAAAGATATGGAAAACCGGAAGTTGCTGAAGTTTCTTACACTACGACTCCGGGCAAGGCAATCCTTGTTGTAGGTTCAAATATAAGAGAACTCGAGGATGTTCTGGAGGCTGTAAAAGGCAAAGAAATAGATGTTTATACACATGACGAAATGATGCTTGCAAATACTTTTCCTAAATTCAGAGAATATTCAAATCTGAAAGGACAGTACGGGCAAGGGATAGAAAATTGTCTTCTCGATTTTGCGACATTCCCGGGGCCTATAATACTTACGCGGCATTCGCTTTATAATGTTGAACATCTTTATCGAGGGCTTTTATATACTACTGATTTTGCAAGTTCCAAGGGGGTTATACCAATAAAGGATAAAGATTTCTCTGATGTTATAAAATCTGCTGAAAAAGCAAAAGGGTTTAAAACTGGCAGGCCTTGTGAAACAGTAACTATCGGGTTTAATTATGATGAAGTTATTGCAAAGATAAAAGAAAAAGCAGGTAAATTCTCACGTGTATTCATAATCGGGCTTGGAGCTTATACGCTTGAGCAGAAAGCATATTTTGAAAAACTTTTTTCTCAGGTGCCGGATGATGTCTTAATTGTGTCGCTTTCATACTGTATACAGCGCGATAATATCATTTGCCTGAATGCGTGCTTTGACTCATATGCCGTGACAAGGCTTACTGAAGCATTAAGCAAAGAGCTGGCTCTTCCGGTGACTGTATTTTTCCCGAAATGTGACAGACATACAATTTCACAGATGGTTTATCTCACAAAGACAGAAAATGTAGATTTATATGTAGGAAAATGTACGCCTATTATGCTGAATCCAAATATGATTACAACATTCCAAAAAGCTTTTGGGATAAAAGGCCTGACCTCCGTTAAGAAAGATTTGGATGAAATTTTGAAAAAATAGCTCATTGTTCTTATAAGTAATTTGCTGTATAAATATTATAGAAAGACGAGAGGTTATGCATGCAAAATTCTACTGTGTTTGTTCTGGATAAAAATGAGAACTCAAGAGAAATTATAAAATCATTCATAGAAAATCTTGATTTTGTAAACGAAGTTAAACTTTATGACGACTTTACCAGAGGTTATGAAGATATAAAGCAGTCAGAAAATCCTATAGTAATTTTGGACATTTCAGAAGACTTTGCCGGGCTGGACGAAATTGCAGGAAAGCTGAAACTCGTTACTTCCAAGATAATAATTACTTCTGTTAACTATTCGACAAATACCATAATTAAAGCATTGCGTCTTGGAGCAAAGGAGTTTTTGCCAAAACCTGTTTTAAGAGAAGATTTAGTAAGAGTGCTTTCAATGCTTGCAAGTATTTCTCCGGAAAACGAAGTTTCGCAGTCAAAGATTATAACAGTTTATTCTAATAAAGGCGGTATAGGCAAAACGACTATTGCTGTTAATCTTGCAGCAGAGCTTGCAAAGGTTACAAAAGATAAGGTGGCACTTGTGGATTTGAACCTCCAGCTCGGAGATATTTCAACTTTCTTAAACCTTAATCCGCCTTTTGATGTCAATTATGTTATAAGAAGGCTGATTGATAAGGAAGAAAACATTCTTATTAAGGGGTTTGAAAAGTATAAAGACTTGTCTTTATACGTACTTTCGGATCCGAGCTATATTGAGCAGTCGGAAAGTATAACTACACAGCAGATTACAACATTGTTTTCTGCTCTCAAAAAAGTTTTTCCATATATCGTTGTTGATATGTCATCAAATATCGACCCGATATCTTTAAAAATTCTGGACAGCTCTGATTGGATTATGTTTACTACAATTGTTAATATACCGGCAATTCGTAATGCACAGCGCTGCTTAAATCTTTTCCGTTCCAGAAAATATCCTTCAAATAAGGTTAAAATAGTTATTAACCGGTATATGGAAAATGACGAAATCAAGATTGAAGATATTGAGAATACGCTTGGTGAGTCTGTTTACTGGAAGATACCTAACAATTACTTTACCATAATGGAAGCAATTAATAAGGGTGTAAGTATTTCGGAAGTAAATGCTGAGTCGAATATTGGAAATAGTTTCAGAGATTTTGCTGCAAAAGTTTCTGATGATATAATCGAGCAGTCTGTAGTACAGTACAGAGTTTAGGAGAGTTCATGCTAAATTGTATAAAAGAGAGTTTTAACCTTACAAATAAATATATAATACTTGCGACACCGTTAATTTTATTTTCGCTGCTCTCAAGCTTATACATCCTGTTTTCGCTGGGCGGAAATTTAGTAAGTCTGCTTATTGCGCTTGTACTGTTTATACTTATGCTTGCGGCGTTTATTTCCGGCTGGTCTTTTATGCTTAAAACCTGTGTACAGGAGCCGGAACGGGATGACCCTAATTCTCTTATTAAAGATTTTCCTGCCGGTGTTGGTGAATATTTTCTGTCCGTTTTAGGACTTATTTTTATTGTTGCTGTTCTATCAATCGGGGTACTGGGTGCTTCTTATGCTGCCGGCATGAAGCTAATAGGCAATATAGGAATATCATCAACAGCAATGTCGGGTGCTCTTGAGTCTACGGTTGCGTTGAAATCTTTTCTTATGTCGCTTACAGACGAACAGCTGTTTAGACTTAATGCATGGAATTTACTCCTGTTAATAACAATGGGGCTTGAGTATTTCTTGATTTTATTTTATATTCCTGCAATGTTTTTTAAGTCAAAAAATCCTTTCAAAGCACTGTTTTTAGCGTTAAAAGATTTATTTAGTAAAAAGTTTTTCGAAAATCTTGGCTTGTATTTAATTCTTTTTATCTCATATTCTATTCTGTCAATTTTGACTACGATTTTCGGATTAAATGTGATAACCCACTTTATTTTTACACTTATAAATTTCTATTATATGGTGTTTATTGCGGTTCTTGTATTTAATTATTATTACGTAAATTTTGTTAAAATCGGCGGAAAGCTTGACCAAAGAATTTAGCGTTTTATATAGACATTGTTCATTCCAATTTCAACAAAACCTCGAGATTTTAACAAATCAGGTGTATTAGAGCGGTAATCAAAATCTCCTGTTATAATAAGTGAATTATCTCCAATATTCTGATATAAATTTGAGGCAAGCTGCTCTCGTTCGGCCGGTGTCAGATAAGGCCAAAAGTTGCGGCATAGGATTACTGTATTATCCGGAAGTTTTTCGGAAGTGTCTTTTAATATATCTGCCTGTGAAAAATTAACTTTACTTTTAATATTTTCTTTTGGAATTAAAACTAAATCATTGTTTGGATTTGCTGGCTTGCCCAGAGTGAAAAAGGAGGTCAGTTGATTTTTTGTATAGTGATTAATTCTGTACATCTCATTAAGCTTAATACCGAGGCGCCCTCTGTTTGCACTTTCTATATTATCGAAATCAATATCTTTTGCCTGTATGGGAAAGAATTTTTTTGCTTCTTTTCCTAGAATTTGAATGAGTTTGACTGCAAGAGTGTATGGTTCCTGTCCGTTGGAACAGGCATGGTTAAGTACATTAACTTTTTGTACTGTTTTATATTTTTCTCCAAGCAGCTCCGCAAGACAAGTCCAATTTAAATCTTCTCTGAAAAAGTAAGTTGTGGTTTTGTACAAAAATTTCCCGCTTTTATTGAAAACTTCGCGGTTATTGCCTCTGTAAGCAGGGTTATAAGTTTGAACGGGTGATATAAACATAATAATTTAAACCCGGTAAAATATTTTTTTGCCTGTTTATGAAATTCTTCTTATCATTTCATGGGCTTCTTCATCTTCAGGGAAGATAGTCACAACTTTATCAAGATACTCAAGAGCCTTATCATTATCTTTCAGGCCTTCATAGCATCTGGCAAGACTCATCAATAATGATATGTTATCCTTCTTTTTTGCCAGAAGATTTTTAAAAATGTTTATAGCAGATGCGTATTCTCCGAGTTCATAATAAGTGAGAGCAAGTGTATTTTGTGTTTCTATATCAGGATTTTGTTCAACAGCGTGAATAAGGTAGTGTTTTGCTTCATCAAATTCTTTGCGTGCAAACAAAATTCGTCCTGCGCAGAACTGAATATACTCGTGATTCGGATTAATCTTAAGAGCCTTCATTATATAATCTTTTGCTGCATCAAGCTGATTCAGGATAAGTTTATTTAAGGCCATAAATGTTAATGCAAGCACATTTTCTGGTTCCAAATCAAGCGCTTCTCTGTAATATCTTTCAGCCTCTGTGTTTTTAGAAACAGAGTATAAGAAGTTTCCATATTCGAAAATTATTTCAAAATCATTAGGCATAAGCTTCATTGCTGTTTTAAACTCGTCTTCCGCATAATCGAAAAGACGCTTGTTGAGGAATATTATCCCTAAATCTTTATGAGCTTTTGCAATATTAGGATTCATCTTAATAACTTTTTTTAGTATCTTCTCTGCAGTGTCAGTGTCGCAAAGACTTGAAGATAAAATTGCATACTGGTGAAGCGTTTCTGCAGAAGGCTTGTTTTTCAAAAGAATATTGTCATAAATCTCTTTTGCCTTAGAAAGCTGATTAGTCTTAATATAAAGGCTTGCAAGCTTCTGTGCAGGAAGAATAAATTTCTGGTTTAAATAAACAATTTTTTCCAGCATAGAAATGGCTGTTTGTATTTCTCCCATTGCTTCGTAGCAGGAAATAAGATTAAATTTGTAATTTTCTTTTTCAGGGTGCATAATAAGCAGGCTTTTATAAATTTCTGCCGCCTCTTTATACTGTCCTATTTTTACCATGGACATAGCTAATGCAATGTTGAAACCTTCATCTTCGTTATCAAGCTCTACTGCCTTTCTGAAATATTTACAGGCTTCTTCATGGTTTTGCTGAATCTGAAAAGCTGAACCGATGTTGTAATAAGCCATAGGGTTTTTAGGATTAAGTTCAAGAGCCTTTTGATAATAACTTATAGCCTCGCCGCTTCTTCCAGTTGCAATACATGCTGTTCCGAGGCTGTTCAATGTTCCGAGATTTTCCGGAGATTTAGCCAGAGCTTTTTTGAAAGGTTCAATACTCTTTTCAAACTCTTTTATTTTCATGTAAGCTGTGCCGATTATGAAATCAAAAATATAATCTTCTGGATCTATAGCAGAAGCCTTATAAGCGTATTTGACAGCTTCTTCGGCTTCGTTGAGCTTCATTAATATAATACAAAGGCTTTTATATCCGTCCAGATAATCCGGACGGAGTTTTATTACCGTCAGGTAAGCATTTTTTGCTGAAACTAAATCACCAAGGTTATCGTAGCAGCTCCCCAGATAAAAGAATGAAGTTGCATCCTCAGGATTGTATTTAACAACTGTTTCAAATGCTCTCCGTGCTTTATCATAGTTACCCTGGTTAACTGCTGTAAGGCCTGCGAGTTTCAAAAGCTCAATGTTATCCGGCTCTTCTTTAAGGGCAGGTTCTATAAGTTCCTGAGCTTTTTCAAAATCTTTTTCTCCAATTAATTCGTTAATTCTATCTAAATTTGCCATTTTTTCTCTTTTCACTGGTAGTATTACTTTGAGGGAGAACTGGTATTTGTACGGAATATTTTTTTATTCCCCCTAGCCTCCGAAGTAGTTTTTCAATCCCGAGGTCAAGTTTTTATTTTTGCACAATTTCTTTAATTTAGAAATTGCACGGTTTTCAATCTGTCTTATACGTTCTCTTGAAACTCCGTAGATTGAACCGATTTCATCCAGAGTCTTTTTGTTTCCGTCATTGTTAAGCCCGAAACGTAAAATCAAAACATCTCTTTCTTTCTGGCTCAACTGTTCAAGCATGCCTTTGATATCATCTAGCATGCTCTCCTGTGATACAAGTGAATCCGGCGCTATTGTTGATTCATCTACAATGTAGTCAATAATCTTGTTTGAATCATCTTTCTGTCCTGTTGGTGTGTCTATACTTATTGTAGACTGGGTTGCCTTTATGATTGATGTTAATTTTGAAACAGGAATCCCCATCTTATCAGCAATTTCCTGCTTAACAGGTATTCTTCCGAGTTCTGTTGTCAAATCCATAGTAGCTTTTTTAATTTTATTAATCGATTCAATTAAGTGTATAGGCAGTCTTATAATTCTTGCCTTATCTGCAATTGCCCTTGTTATTGACTGCTGAATCCACCATGTTGCATAGGTTGAAAACTTGTATCCTTTCGTATAATCAAATTTCTCAGTAGCTTTGATAAGCCCCATGTTGCCTTCCTGAATTAAATCAAGAAAAGAAAGTCCTCTTCCTATATATTTTTTCGCAATACTTACAACAAGTCTAAGGTTTGCATTAATAAGCACTTTTCTTGCAATTTCGCTTTGTGTTTCGTAAATTTTCTTTGCAACTTCAAGTTCTTCTTCCGGAGTAAGCAAAGGAATTTTACCAATCTGCTGGAGGTAAATCCTTACTGAATCGTCAGAATTTACAGAATTTAAGCTTTCTTGGGTTTTTGGTTCTTCAATAGCAATAGTATCATCATCTTCCTCAACCGGTTCTATGCTGTTAAAATCAACACCTTCATCAGAAATATCATCTATTATTAAATTTAATGTATCACTTTTTTTTGCCATTTTTCTCTACCTCTTGTCGAACCATCTCAAATAATATTATAGCAGCAGCGTTGGAAACATTTAAAGAATTAAAATTTGTTAACATCGGAATCTTGACTACAAAGTCCGAAAGCTTTAACAGTGACCGCGAAATCCCTGCATGCTCAGCCCCCATTATAAGAGCAAAGTTCATATTAGTATAATCAATATTAAAATAATTATCTTTTGCATGATGATCAGAAGCAATTACCCAGTAGTCGTTTTCTTTTAGTCTTTGTATCGCATTTACAAGGCTGTTTACTTTGATAATTGAAATGTGGTTAACAGCACCTGCACTGGTTTTTTCAACTGTCGAATTTATAAGTACTCCTCGTCTTGAAGGGAGTATAATTCCCTTAACTCCTGCACATACACAGGAACGGATTATTGCTCCTACATTATGCGAGTCTTCTACTCCGTCAAGAACGACAACTTTCGTAAGCTCTCCTTTATGTTTTTCAATAAAATCATCAAGCTCAATGTATTTTACCGGTGAAATCTGTGCAATTACACCCTGATGACGTCCTTCGGGCTCAATTTGATTAAGTTTCTGCATATTAACAAACTGGAAAACAATTCCCTGTTTTGAAGCAAGTTCTTTTATCTTTTCGATTTTACTGTCAGAGTGCGCATTATTAGAAATCAGGATTTTATTAAAAGTCCTGTTATTTGCTTCTAGAGCTTCTATGACAGCATTTTTGCCGTAAACTATGGTATTATTTTCCATTATTTTGAAACCTTCAACATTCTTTCAATACAGTTTGCACTGCGTTTTCTTATATTTTCATCCAGCGTAATCTCATTAACTTCATGCTGGAGCGAATACAAAATTTCGTCAAGTGTTGTTAATTTCATGCTTTCGCAAAGCATGTTATTTTTAATCAAAATAAATTTCTTATCTGGATAATCACGTTCAAGTCTGTCAGCAACACCTTTTTCTGTAACAATTACAAACTGTTTATCTTTGCTTTTTCGTACATATTCCATTATACCGCTTGTACTTCCGACATAATCACCAAGTCTGCTTACTTCCGGCTTGCATTCAGGGTGGATTAATATTTTAGCGTCCGGATGTTTTTTTCTGGCCAGTTCAATGTCTTTAACTTCAATATCGTGGTGGACTGGACAGTTGCCGGCATACGTTATAACTTCAACTTTGCTAAGCTTGCTCTCAACCCATTTGCCCAGATTTGCATCAGGGAGAAAAAGAACTTTCGGAGCATTAAGGCTCTTAACAATTTTTAATGCATTAGAACTTGTGCAGCAAATGTCGCACTCTGACTTAACTTCGGCTGTCGAGTTAATATAGCATACAACCGGTGCATCCGGATTTTTTTTCTTAAATTCAACCATTTGTTGATGGTTAATCATGTCAGCCATCAAACATCCTGCATTTATATTAGGCAGTAAAACTTTTTTCTCAGGAGAAATAATTTTGGCAGTCTGTGCCATAAAATAAACTCCTGCAAATACGATGATATCTGCATTGGTTTCCTTAGCTTTCTGGCTAAGATATAAAGAATCTCCTACAAAGTCTGCAACCTCATCTATTTCTATATTCTGGTAGCTATGTGCCAAGACAATTGCATTTTTCTCTTCTTTCAGCTTTCTAATTTTTTCAATTAAATTTTTCATCTATTTATCCTGTGTACAAAATTTAAATTTTATTGTACAATAAAAAAAAATAGGAAGAAACTGATATGGCATTATTGAAGAAGAGTAGTATAGTAGGTGTGTCCGTAACTCCTGAAGTTGGTTTAGAGGTTGCTCAGATTGATTTCGCAACTCAAACTGTTTTGAAATACGGAATCAGACAGCTTGAATATGATGCAAGCAGACGTGAAATAGCAGATTTAGACTTATTTAAAGAAGCATTGCAGGATTTGTTCTTTGAACTGCAAATTCCAAAAGGAACTGAAGTTGTGCTTAATATTCCTACAGTTGCTTTCAAAACAAACGATTATCCGGCAGCTCTTGATGAAGCTCAGATTTCTAATGCGATTGAGGAAGAGCTTGCTGACCACTATATCTTTAAAACAGTAGAACCGGCAGTAAGTGCTGTAAGACTGCCAAATGCTTCAATGCAGTTTTATAAAATAGCTTATACAGCAGCTCAAAAACAAATGTTAATTGAGATTGCTTTAGGCATTAAAGACATGGGCTATAAGCTGGTTGGAATTGATACTTCCGTAAATTCTGTGCTCAATGCTCTAATGTATAAACAAAGAGTTGATGTCAGCATTGATTCTTGGGTACTTTTAATTGTTGACAGCTATTGCTGCACAATTATAACAATGAACGGTAAGAACTATGTAGATACTTATGAAGAAAGAATTAGTATCGGTCAGGTTCTAGATGATGCTGAAAACTATTCAACAGTTGTAGGAACGGTAACACCAATTCTCAAAAATTTACCTTCCAAGTATCTGTGCGTTGTTTCAAAAACTAATATTATCAGCGCGGAAGTTCTGGCAAGTAAATTATCTTACACTGCTCCAATAATCCATCAGGAAGCAAATTGTTTTTCTAAAGAAGCATTCTTGGAGCTAGGACCGGAAGTAGATGAAAAATTTGCAAATATAGTATCATTGGATATTATTGGTGCAGCTATTTACAAAGATTTTGAACAATACTCTGATGCACATTTTAACTTATTCAATAAATCTTTAGGTGATATTTATACATCAGAGCAGCCGCCAGAAATTATGCTTGGCGGCAGAACAATTGTATTTACACCGCAGCTTCTGATTTTTGCATTTATAGTTGTGGCAATAGTTATTATTTTGCCAACAGTAGGTGCATTATTATATTATGCAAATTTAATTTCTACCCAGCAGAATAAAATGGCTGAACTAAATCAGAAGGTACAAGAAATTAACCAATTCTTAAAAGATAATGAAAACGTATCATCAGATTTATTTGATGAGGGAGATGAAATAAGATTGGGCCTTGCTCATAATAAGAATATTTATTCTTATTATACTATTGTTGGAACAGAAATCCCTAAAAAACTATGGCTTACACATTTAAAATTATCTGACAAGACAACTATTGAAGGTCAGGCGGATAATCTTGAGAGTGTTTATGCGTTTTTTAGAAGCATAAAGGATTACAATCCAAATTCAGACATTAAGCTTCAAAAACTGGGACTTGCTTCTAAAACAAGCTTTACTCCAATAGAAGAGAATGTTGAAAATGGTGATAACACAAATAGTCAAGAATTTGATACAGATTCTATCCTGACATCTTTAAATGCGGATTTCTATGAATTTATAATTTCAGATGATAAAAATGCCGGTAAATCCCAGGCTAAACAAGGTACAGAAAATACCGACAACAATGGCCTTCCAGGGCTAGAACCTATTAACGAAAGCAATTAGAAGGATTTGAGATGGATAAATATAAAAAATATTATGGCGTAATAATTTTTGCGGTATTAGCAGTAATGCTGGGTTTCGGCTCATACTCTATGATTTCTCCAAAAGTTGCAGAGTCTAAATCGCTTGCAGCACAGATTGAAGCCAAAGAAGGTGAAGTAGCAGAGTTACAGACAAAGTTGGATATTGTTAAAAAGAAAATTAAACAAATTAAAGATTCTATAGTTTCATCACAAAAGAAAATATATTCTCCAATAGAGTCTGATTTGGGTAATGAAACGCTGTTCTTTACTTTATATAATGATGTAATAGAAATGCTTCATGCAAATTCTGTAAAAATAAAAGCAATTGATTATAAATACAATCCAGATACTGATGCTTTCGTAAAATTCGGTAAAGATGTTTACTTTGTATGTGATGTAAACATGGAGCTGGTTTCAAACTATGTAAATTTAGGCAAACTTATACAAGATTTATACCAGTATCCGTACTATATCAGAATAAATGAGCTGGAAGTCAAGCCTTATGCAAAAGATAAAAAGATTTTAATATCAACATTAAGCCTGAGGTTATATGCTCATACAGCTCCGGAAGATACTTCAGCAATAGACGCAGCAGTAAATTCTGCTCCAGCCCTAGATGGAGCAAATACATCATTGCCGCAATAATAATACTTGATAATTAATTATGTTTAGTATAAAATTTTTATATGAAAATTTTATACTTCTGCGGAAGTAGCTCAGTTGGTAGAGTATCTGCCTTCCAAGCAGACTGTCGCGAGTTCGAGTCTCGTCTTCCGCTCCATAAAAAAGAGTTCCATATGGAACTCTTTTTTATTTGTATAATTTAGCAAAATTTTCCATTGATTCTAATATAGTTTGCATAAATTCTGTACGACTTTCAAAACTGTTTGCATGTTTGTTCAACTTTTTATTAATCCTGTGTTTGCAGAATTTCAGACTTCTTCTGAAATTCTCGAAAAAATTAAAAACAGCAGAGCTGCTATCTATAGTTCGCTGGATTTAACCTCTGAACAGACACACGTGATAAATGAACTTGATAGAATTTTTTATGAAAAATTGTACCCTGAATTACAGGAAATGTTTATGCTGTCGCAGAAATTGGAAAGGATTGCAAGCAGCAGTGATTGTACGATAAAAAAGTGAAGTCTGTCTGGAAAGAATTCAAAGTAGTGGAGCGAAACCTGAACCTGTTAAAAAAAGATTATGAAAAACAGATTGGCGGGATTTTGACTGCAGGGCAGACCGAAGAAAGAGCAGGAAGATATGAAAAATCGGATGAAAGAAGAAATTGAAGCTATAAAGCGTGAACAAAGCCGGATGTAAGCTTACAGTTTATCATATTCGCGTTTAATTTCTTGAATATCCTGCCACATAAGCCATTTAGGGCCGCCTTTTTCACGTGTATCATTCCTTAATAAATACGACGGATGGAAAATCGGCATCATCTTTGCACCATAAACTTCAACAACTGCTCTCTCTGGAGGAAACCATTTGCCTCTGAGTTTTGTAATGCCTCCGATATTTCCCAAAATCGACTGCACTGCAACATTTCCGCAAAGCAAAATTATCTTTGGTTTAATAATTTCTATCTGGGCTTTCAAATACTCCCAGCAGGCTTCTTTTTCTTCTGGAAGCGGGTTTCTGTTATCAGGAGGACGGCATTTTAACGTATTGCATATATAAATATCTTTTTCCCGCGTAAATCCTACAGATGCAAAAATCCTGTCGAGAAGCTGTCCTGCTTTCCCGACAAAAGGTTTTCCCTGCTGATCTTCATAAAATCCGGGAGCTTCTCCTATAAGCATTAGTTTCGGATTTGGTACGCCGTCAGAAAAAACTATGTTAGTTCTTGAAGCAGCAAGCGGGCACTTATGACAATTCAAACATTTTTGACGTATTTCACTTAATTCTTCGTACATAAAAATATCACTTCCTCGGTAAATAAGTTGTCAAAAAGTCTGTGAAATAAACTCTTTCTTATCCGTGCTCTTGTCATACACAATTTTTTTTCAATCCTGAAATTATGGCGTTTTGCAAAATCATAAAAATCTTTTATGGTTAAAAGGTGGATATTGGGTGTATCATACCACTCAAAAGGCAGTATATTTGATTTTGGCATTTTCCCGTGAAACATCAAATAAAAACGCACCCGCCAGTAAGCAAAATTCGGAAAACTTATAACAACATGTTTCGCTACTCTAAGCATTTCACGTATAACATAATCCGGTTTCTCAACTGATTGCAATGTCTGATTTAAGACAGCATAATCATAAGAATTATCAGGGTATTCCTGCAAGCCTTCATCAATATCACCCTGTATAACAGAAAGCCCTTTTTCAAGACATTTGACAATGTTATCCTGATTAATATCAATTCCGCTTACACGTACGCCTTTATCCTTAAGCATTTTGGTTAACGTGCCGTCACCGCATCCCAAATCAATAACATTTTTACCGGCTTCTATCATATCTGTAATGATAGAATAATTCAGATGAAGTCCTTTTGACTCTGTGTAATGTTCGTTTAGTCTGTGCATAAGAAACTCCTTATTATTCGGGTTTGAGTTTCGTATTCCAGAAGAAATGCATCATGTCCGCAAGGTGATTGTATCTCACAATAAGAAACATCTTTTTTATTCTCCATTAACGCTTTAACAAGCTCTTTTGACTGACTTGACGGGAACAGCCAGTCTGAAGAAAATGAAATAACCAGATACTTGGACTTTGTATCCTTAAATGCTTTTTCGAGCGAACCGTACTTTTTAGCAATATCAAAGTAATCAACAGCTTTTGTTATATAAAGATAACTGTTTGCATCAAATCTGTCTACAAAAGTCTGGCCCTGATGTGCAAGATAGCTTTCAACTTCAAAGTCAATATCAAAGTTGAAGTTAGGCGAGTCTTTATCCTGAAATCTTCTTGCAAATTTTTCATGCATAGCTTCTTCGCAAAGGTAAGTTATATGTCCCACCATTCTTGCGATAGCAAGTCCCTTTTCCGGCTTTTCAGCGTGGTAATAATTTCCGTTGTTAAAATTCGGGTCAGAAAGTATCGCGTTTCTGCCAACAGCATTAAAAGCAATACTCTGAGCTGAAAGCCTTGGTGTGGAAGCGATTACTATAACATGGCTTACCATATCTCCGTAGCTTAATGCCCATTCAAGCGCCTGCATGCCTCCCATTGAACCGCCGGCTACAATAAGTTTTTTTACCCCGAGAAAGTCCGTAAGTTTTTTTTGAACCTTTACTACATCTTCAATTGTAATAACAGGAAAACTTAAGCCATATTCAACTCCTGTAGCCGGATTAATAGAATTAGGACCTGTTGTTCCCTTGCAGCCTCCAAGCATGTTTGAGCAGATTACAAAATATTTATCAGTATCAAAAGCTTTGCCTGAACCGACCATATCATCCCACCAGCCCGGCTTCTTGTCGCCTTGATGGTAGCCTGCAGCATGAGCGTCACCTGTAAGAGCATGCAGAAGCAGTATTGCATTGTTGCCGTTTTCATTTAATTTTCCATATGTTTCATAGGCAATTTCGACTTGAGGAAGCTCTTTTCCGGATTCAAGCTGGACAGGCTCATTAATTTTGAAAAGTTTTGTTTCTACTAACATTGGCTTAACCTTATAGCTCTGTCTAAATCTTCAATAATATCATCAACGTCTTCAAGACCTACAGAGAACCTCATGAAGTCGTCTGTTACCCCGCAGGCAATTTTTTGTTCGTCGCTTAACTGTCTGTGTGTAGTCAAATACGGGTAAGTGATTATGCTCCGGGTGTCGCCTATGTTTGTCGTATGAATAGGAATTGTGAGCGAATTGATAAACTTTTCACCTGCTTTTGCCCCTCCTTTAAGTCCGAAACCCACAATTGAGGAGCATCCTTTCGGTGTGTATTTTTGAGCAAGCTCATAATACTTGCTGCTCTTTAACCCCGGATAATTAACCCAGCTTATTGAAGGGTTATTTTCAAGCCACTTTGCAATTTTTAAAGCTGAGTCACAGTGCTTCTGCATTCTAAGTGAAAGTGTTTCAAGACCGGATAAAGTAAGATACGAATTGAACGGACTAGGGCAGGCTCCCATATCTCTTAAAATCTGTGCTCTTGCTTTAACAATATAAGCAGCTCTCCCAAAAGTTTCTGTATAAACAATTCCGTGATACGATTCATCCGGAGTTGTAAGCTCAGGGTATTTTACCCCTCCATTTACCCCCCATTTAAAGTTTCCTGAATCAATAATCGCTCCGCCCATAGCATTTCCGTGTCCTGAAATATACTTTGTAGTCGAATGAACAACAATATCAGCGCCCCACTCAATCGGGCGGCACAGGTAAGGGCTCGGGATTGTGTTATCTACAATAAGCGGAATTCCATGTGAATGCGCAACATCAGCAAGTTTTTCAATATCTATAATATTAAGTGCCGGATTTGACAAAAGTTCAATAAACACACACCGCGTCTTGTCGGTTATTTCACATTCAAAATCTTCCGGCTCTTCTCCTTTTGCAAACTTTACATTAATGCCGAGTTTTTTGAATGTAGATGAGAAAAGATTACATGTTCCTCCGTAAAGAGTAGAGGCGGCAACAACTTCATCTCCGGTGTTTGTTATATTCAAGATAGCAGCAGTTGTTGCCGCCTGTCCTGATGAAAAGCATAAAGCTCCGACTCCGCCTTCAAGTTCGGCAAGGCGTTTCTCAAGGATATTATTTGTCGGGTTAGAAAGCCTGGTATATATATCGCCTTCGACTTTTAAATCAAATAAATCTGCACCGCGCTGAACATCGTCAAAATCAAATGCGGTTGTCGGATATATAGGCACATTTATACACATTTGATGCTCTTTAGGATTATGTCCGGCGTGTAATAATTTTGTGTCAAATTTCATGTTTGAACTCCTATGCCTGAATAAGTTCTTTAACCTTTTTCCTCTGTACTTTTCTGGTAGCCGTTCTAGGAAGTGCTTGTTTAAGCACTGTAATATTTATAGGACGTTTGTATGGTGTAAGACGCTGCGATAATCGTTTTACTTCACCCTTCATCAACTGGTCAAGTTCTTCATCGTTATATTTACTTCTAAGTTCTTCTGAAGGAACAACAACTGCTGCAATATCTTCAGTACCGTCTTTTGCTCCGCCTTCTCTTGAAACTCCGAAAACGCAGACTTCTGAAAACAAGTCGCTTTTTTCAAGCACAGATTCTACTTCTTCCGGGAAAACTTTTTTACCGCCGGAGAGAACAATCATATTCTTAATTCTGCCTGTGATGTATACCCTTCCGCTTTCATCAATTTTTGCAATATCTCCAGTATGGAACCAGCCATCTTCATCAACTGCTTCACGCGTAAGTTCAGGCTGGTTATGATAACCTTTCATAACAGAAGGGCCTTTAAGCAATAATTCTCCTGTTTCAGGGTCTGTTTTGGCCTCATAACTAGGAAGAGGTTTGCCTACGGAACGTAAATCCCTGTTCCGTTCTATATTAATTGTTGCAATCGGGCTTGTTTCGGTTAGACCGTAAACTTCATATACTTGAATTCCGACTCTCTGGAAAAATTTTGCTACGTTCAAATCAAGCGGTGCCCCTCCTGACATGCATCCTTTGAAAGAGCCGCCAAAGCATTTGTGAATTTTTCTGAACATGAGCTTTTTGGCCCAGATGAATGGTACAAATTTAGCAAAATGATAAAGAATTGGGAACATCTTCTGTGAAAACTTTGAAGTATTCTTCATCTCTGCTTCTAAACCAGTCTTAAGCAGTTTTAAGAAAGCAGGAACAACAACCATAAACGTTATCTTTCTATCTCTCATTGTATTAAGGATATCTTTAGGTTTGAGGTTGTGTGTATAATATACAGAAAATCCGAGGTTCAAAAATGTTGAAAAGCCTACTGTCATTTCAAAAAGATGATTCATAGGAAGGATTGATAATACTCTTACATCGCCGTAAGGCAATATCTGATTAAATGCTGTTTTCAAGTCTTTCAGCTGGGCAAGCATGTTTCCAAAGGTTGTTTCTACACCCTTGGGATTGCCGGTTGTTCCGGAAGTGTAAATTATAAAAACTACTGACTTTCTGGAACGGTGTCTCCATTTGCAGGTATAATTATTTGGTATTGTATAAATACTTTGCAGATTTTCATTAACAGGGTGCTCATCCATTACAATAATATGCTTAAGTGAAGGGATTACTTTCTGTAGTTCAAGTGCTTTGTCAATATAACTCTGTGATACAAGCATAACAGAAGGCAGGCAGTCTGTTAGAATAGATTGAAGTTCGTATTTCGTAAGCTTTATATCCAGCGGAACGGTAATAAGGCCGGATATAACGGATGCAAAAACGCAGACTCCGTATTCTGGTTTAGATTCAGAAAGAATCGCGAGTTTTTCTCCTCTTTGTATTCCCAAATCGTTCATAAGATATGCAGCAAGTCTTCTTGACATCAAGCCAAGACCGTCATAAGTAAGCTCTTTCCAACCAAATTGTGTTTTCATGCCTAACGCAATTTTTCGCGCATATATATTAGTTTTATCTTCCAATAAAGATAATACATTACTTTCGCGTTCTTTCATACTTCCCTCCTGAACACACCATAGCCTCATGCTATGTATTATATCAAATGATTAATTATTGGAAAATATTTCTTAATAAAATGTGACAATACTTAAAAAAAGAAGCCCTAAGGCTTCTTTTTTAAGTATTGTGTAAAACTAATTCTCCGGATTCAAGAGTTGGTTTTACGTCAATAACTTTTTGGTTAGAACTTCCCACCCAGTGAATTTTTGGATCAAGAAGCTCCATAACAAATTTCCCTTCAGCAATAACGTCAATATCTGCGATATCAGGAATGTCTTTAATTTCTTCCCATAGAAAACCTGTATAGAGCCAAATTGTTTTTTGCGGGAGTTCTTTTCTTATTTTTTTTATTAATCTAAAAACTTCATCTCTGTTAAACGGGTGAAGCGGATCTCCCCCAGAGAAAGTAATTCCTGAAATATGCGGTTTGCTGAGTGCTTCAAAAAGCTCATCTTCCGCCGCTTTATCAAACGGAATACCTCCTGCAACATCCCAGGTGATTGGATTCTGGCATCCATGGCAATGGTGCGTACATCCTGAAACCCATAAAACAACTCTTAAACCGTCGCCGTTAAGCATGTCATCTTTTGTAATATTGTGATAATTCATTTTTTGTAATATCTCTCCTTGATATTTCTATCATACCATCGACAAATAAATTTTTGCAAAGAGTTAAGTTGTATGAAGATTTTGGCATGTGAACTCATAAATTTTATTTACCCCCCTTTACAAATTTTTTTTATTTGTTAGTATAATAAAGTGAATTGAATAAGACTGAATAATCCTCAGTAGCTCAATGGCGGAGCAACCGGCTGTTAACCGGTAGGTTGTTGGTTCGAGTCCAACCTGGGGAGTTTTTTATTGCAAAGAAAAAACTCGGGCTTGTCCCGACTTTTTCTATGCTTGAAATTTTTTAAGTTAAGACTCGAACCAACTAAGTGAAGAGTTTAGAGAGGAGCAAGCAGAGAGCGAAGGACTTTTCTTTGGAAGAAACGAAGTTTCTGAAAAGAAAAATTGTAGACTCGTTTAATGCGAGCTACTCAAGACAACCTGGGGGGATTGTGGTGATAAATTATGGGTTTTAGGGTTTTAAATTATTATCAAATTTTTGCATTCTGATATTATTTGCATCAGCTTTTTCAATGCAATAAGTTTTTGTTTTTTCAGAACCGCCGTTTACAGATAATTGGTG